>ERZ773055.279-NODE-279-length-34329-cov-6.784151_pt1 | contig 34329 bp, 34 predicted proteins | sample MGYA00580515_ERZ773055 | MGnify/ENA primary metagenome ERZ773055 (study PRJEB29015, sample SAMEA2737993) | human oral metagenome | biome: human oral; feature: human-associated habitat; material: dental | place: China | collected 2064 ...
GCAACTCAACATAGTGACATCTATCGCGGCAACTCAACTCTCACACTTTTTGAGCTGATTTTACTTTGGATAAGTTACCGAGAAGTGTTTGTCCAGCCTGATGTCAAATTTGCCCGATTGCCCGAAAACCACAATATTACTGGGCTTTCGCGGCTATTTTCCTTCGACTCGTGACATCAATACTACCGTCTCGACATGGCACGACACGACAGTAAGTACGTCATACCTGACTGCCCGTTACTCATAACTGGTCAACAAACCTTTCAACGATAGCTCAAGGCTATCGTTATACAATTTCGTTGTAAATTTCCATAAATTCATCTGCAAATTTAGATACAAATTCACGGTCAAGTGCTGTGGCTAATGTTTCCTCATTATAATTTGCATTCTTACTCCAGTTGTAGGAGCCATGCATAACATAATCTAAATCTACAATGCAGAACTTATGATGCATTCTATTTCTACCATTCTCGCCCCATGTATTGACAACCTTTACGTCTACACCTTCGCGTTTGAGTTTTTGAACAGTAGTATTATTTGTCGGTTCATTTGATACTAAAACTCTAATGCTGACACCTCTATTTTTCTTTGCAATAAGCTCATTATAAATAGTATCATTAGAGAACCATGCAACTGCAACCCATATCATATATTTTGCATCTCGTATACCTTGAATCACTGTATATTGAAGTTCATCAAATACCACCTCATGTTCCACAATCTCTGGTGGAGTATCAATAACCAATGGGCGAATATTGACTTTTTGCAAAGCGTGTTCTTCAGACTCTTCATAAACATATGAGACTATCTTATCTATATCCGACTCTAGTTCGTGTGCCTCATTTAAAAGTGGTACCGGACATCTAACTTCGACAATCTCCCAGCGCTGATCAGAAACTCCAGCTCCGACAAACCCCCACTGTGGCAAAAAATTAACTGAAGACCTCGATAAAAGTTTAATCAGAATTTCTCTTTTTTCTATTTTCTTAAATTTGTCATCATATTTTAGCACTTCAATTGCAGTTTTCAAAAAAACACGTTTGTCCATAATAACACCTCTTTCAACTTTACATTAATCAAGTCCAGCTCTCGCTCATTAATCGCTGCGCAAGTTCCTCTATATCAGGAATATCTTCCGTACCAAGCACCTGCGTCAAATCAAATATTCTAGTACCCATCGGTGCTCTTGGCGTTACCTTCTTATAATCAGTTTCGTAGAACTTCTCCACAAAGAAGTATCTGTGTTCAGTCGTTCTAAGGTCGTATCCATGCAAATCACCATCAGCCATAGCTTCAGCAATGATGGATTTTCTTTCATCCGTTAACTCACCAAATTCTGCATTGTATTTAACGCCGTTTTCAGTTTCAACCGCAGTAATTCTGGCGATTACTTTACCAATGGCTCGTACACTTTTATTCTTGTAAAGTCCAAGCGTATCATGAGCTCTAAAGCCGCGCTCTGCATTGTCATAATAAACATTTGAACTGATATTGAAATCAAACGTGGTTCCTGCAAGCTGCATCCTCATATATTTCCATGCATCAGAAACCGGAATCAGTCCATCTGAATAAAAATAGTTCAGATAATCTGCGAGGACATCCTGCATATCGTAATCTCTATCGTCTAACACATCGCTTATAGCATTTGCCATAGCCTCAAAAGTCGTATTGATATGAATTACCGGATGTTTTTGCTTTTCATTATATTCCTTTAGCTTCTCTTCAAAAGCTTTCATCTTTCCGGCTTCCATTGTTTCTGGTGCCAGAGTGATCATGACCTTATACTTTTCATCAGTAAAGGAATTTAAGTGCCGAAGCAACTGGTCCTCATGGAACCAATCTGACATCTTTGTTTCTACAACAATCTTGAAGCTTTCCTGCGTAATTGCCGCGTCAGGGATACTATCAACACTCTTTTCCTGCAATGTGAATACAACCTCCGGATTGAAGGAATCAGAAAAATATTCTGACTTTAAAAACCTGAAAAACTTATCTGACGAGTACGAATATAAGCGTGAAAGTAAAAGCATGGTGTTTGCTGTTGCCACGTTCTCTTTTTCATGGTATCTCTGAAAGTAATGTATCTTCATAAGTTATTCCTCATCCTCCTCATCATCGAAATCCTCCGATGTAAGTAATACCGCTGGTGTATACTCCGTTTCCGGCACCATGCACTTTATTGCCACAAGCAATTCTTCAAAGTAATCTCCCGGGACCCAGTAAATCTCTTTGAATTTCGTCTTATCTGAATATGTGATATTGAACTCAATACCACCAATATCCGTACAGAACTCCTGTATGCCTCTTTCAATGATTGCCGGAAGCATACCCGCAACCTTGTCGTACATCATCCTAAAAATAGGACTATTTGTTTTATAACTCCACTTTCTGCTTGGATTGAACTCTGATTCGTACATCGGCTTGTATTCATAAGAAATTGAAGTAGGCGTAATGGTAACTTTATCATTATATGCTTCATCTGCAGAGCCATAGCCGGAAGCACCTTTTATTACAATCCTGGCAATATACTTCACATTCTCCATCTGCGTAGCAACCTTCTTAATCAAATTCAAATCCGCCGGCAGCCACGGAACTTCATACAAGGTTTCCTTTGTAAGCCAGCGAGCTGATTCCGCCTCCAGGAGCTTTAGCTCTCCGTCAGTAATTTCACACCAAAAGCAATCCATAGACAGGTGAAATGTAGGATAATCGTATTCAATCGTATCAATCAGATCTCCTACGGATACCATTACATCCAGCTCTTCTTTTATTTCTCTTATAAGGGCCTGCTGTGGCGTCTCTCCGGCCTCAATCTTTCCGCCAGGGAACTCCCACTGTCCTTTAAATTCTCCGTAGCCTCTTGCAGTTGCAAATATCCTGTCACCTTGACGGATGACTGCTGCTACCACTCTAATTGTTTTCATATTGTCCACTTATACAAATTCCAGCAACTTCTTCTCCATGTAGAATTCGTATCCCATCTTCTTTTCTCCAACGGTGTCAAACTGTATAACAATGGTGGTGCCGGCAATCTCAGTAATCTTGCCGGTTCCAAAGGTTTTATGCTTCACTGTTTTACCTACAATATCCGCTGGGATAATAACAGATGGCTTCGGTTCTGGTTTTACATACACCGACGCCTTTGCAATCAGAGGTTTTGTTTTACTCTTTTTGAGTTCCTGCATCATTTTGGTATATTCTTCATCCACGTTCTTACCGCGTGCCTTGTAGTCCTCCATATCTTTGAATACAAACATTTGTGGCTTCTGTACGTCATTATCCGGAACTGGCCGAATAGGGAACATCCATACTTTTCTTTGCACACCATCCTCACCAGGCTGGGTATCCGCATATGGTTTATCCACCAACTCAATTCTTCCGCAATAAACATACTCGCCGGCATCCATCATCTCAAATAAATGCACATCGACACCATTGAAGCCGCTTTCTGCGAGCGTTGCATTTTGAGACCAGTACAAATCCTGGTCTCCGGATTTACCCATGCCAGTGTAATGCAGCACGCCGCCGATCCACTTGTCATGATAAATGCCTTTTGTATAGTCAGATACAATAACCAAGGTGTTCGTAGTCTTTGAACGACGCATTCCACCCATGTTGCCGCACTTAAAGGTGTCAACAATATCTGCATTTTTTAATATTTGTCCTATTTTCAAGCCTGGATCAAAAGCCATAGTGCACCTCCGTTATTTTTTCTTACTGAAATCCTTAGGAAAATATGTCTTTCCTAACTGCCATATATACTTATCGATTTCCTTCAAGTTAAACTGCTCCAGGTGATAGAATCTTCTAAAATCGACTAACGCACCTTTGAAGCGTATGTAATCCTTCAGGTCATCATTGCTAAATTTTGCAAATCTGTCTAAGTCCCTATAATACTTAAGCACCTTCTCTACGTAGCTATCATAGATAGGATACTCCAGCGGATTATGATGACTGCAATATTTTGTTGCAAACGAATAGAATTTTCTCTCCGAGCCGTTGATTACCACCCTCTGAATATCTCCAACCAAAGTGACATCACCGGCCTTCAACCTAGCATCAATAGCAAGTGATGTGATATGTTTTGCCACCGGGTAAACAGAGAAGATGTTTGTGCTATAAAAATCATTCAGCGTTGACACCTTCAAAAGCACATCGGAAATATCTTTGTTTTCCGGGCACAACGTAAAAAACAGCTTGTCTAAAGCATTCTCCTGCAAACGATAATGCTCAAGCTCATCCCATTTAGAGAGATACAGCTCAACCTCGCTCGCACATGGTGTTGGGACATCGACGTTGACCTTCCTTTTTCGAACGGTCTGGGCCGGCGCTGCTGTCGTTTCCGCAGCATCACACTCCAGAAACTTTCTAAAACGTCTTGCGCTGGACATATATGAGCTAATGAGCTTTTGTGGATCACCCTTGGTACGCTTGGATAGGGACTCTACCATAGCTGCGCGATACACGGTCTCAAAATCTGGCGATAATATCTTCTCCCAGAATAGCTCTTTACTTTCATTCTTCCACAAGTAAAAGGTATCGTTGGACGCTGTCTGCACTGTATTTTTGCTAAGCGCCTGTAGCCTTAGATATTCTTTGTATTTACTTTTAATCTCATCATGCGTCATATTCATCGCTACACGAACGTCCATTCAAAGGTGCCTCCTACTCCTGTTCCTTTATATATTTTCCACTTTTAATTCTTTGATCATCTGGTTTTTCCGCATCAGCAGGAATGGCCCAATAAGAACCAATCTTTATGGCGCCAGGAATGCGTTCCTCAGCGCAAAGCACCTGAATCCTTCTGACTGAAATACCCCATTTTTCTGCTGTTTGTTTTATTGATAAATATTCCATATGATCTCTCCTACGAAACTACAGACTACTCCTTGTTCCACTATCACATATTATATACCAAACCACGAATAAAATCAATTCCACAAAAGGCAGGGAATAACCCCTGCCTCCTGATTTGTCTGTATATTCATTTTATCGCGGAATATCAATCTCCTCTTTTGCCTTAAAGCATACGGTAAGCTTCTCATCGTACACCTTTATCTGCTCGATGTATTTTCTAACCATCTGCTCATCATACTCAGTTAGCTCTGTATCGGTGTTTTGTAAAAATTCCGAAAGCTCACTAATGCGCTTCTTTACACCCTCCGTCTCTGCACGCTGCACCAAAATTTCCTGCTTGTTATCTCTTAGGATTTCTATTTCATCCGCCAATACCGTGTAATCCTTCTTCGCATGTGCAAGCCTCACCAGTTCTTTCTGCTTTTATGTCAGGATTGCATTTATTTTTTCAAGCTCTCCGGTATTGTCATCTGCCAAAGCAACCTCAATATTCTCCTTCAAAATATCCAGCAAGCTTTGCGAGCATTGTAAAAGCTGGTTAATGGCCTTCACTGTTGCCTCCTGAAGCACCTTCTCTTGAATTGTTGAAGCATCGCAGACATCTGGACCCTCCTCAACTCGTGTGCAGCAGCGCCAAACAATGGAGTGCTTCCCACGATTGTTCCAGGCTATGCGCCTATAAACGTCACCACACTTGGTGCAGGTGCAAATGCTGGAAAGGGCATATTTGCTGGAATAAACACGCTTCTTTTTACCCTCGATGCCGCTTGTCATATTTGCGCGTCTTACCATTTCCTCCTGCACCTGCATGTACACGTCCCTGGGAATAATGGCCTCCTGGCTATCTTTTACGTAGTATTGTGGAACTGTACCATCGTTCTTAATTCGGGTTTTCTCAATGAAGTCCGTTGTTATAGTTTTCTGTAAAAGGGCATCGCCCATGTATTTCTCATTTCGAAGGATTCCCTGAACCGTGCTAAGGTGCCATTTATATCGTTTGCCGCCAGTCTTAATTCGATCCCGTTCCAAACCTTCTGCAATATCTCTGAAGCTCGCACCTTCCAGATATTCTCGATAAATGCGGCGAACCACCTTTGCCTCTTCTTCATCAATAATTAGATTTCCTTCTTCATCCTTCGTATACCCCAGGAAATGTTCGTGATTGATCTGCACTTTTCCTTCTTGGTAACGGAACTGTAATCCTAGCTTCACGTTTTGCGAAAGCGATGCCGATTCCTGTTGGGCCAAAGAAGCCATAATCGTAAGAAGAAGCTCACCACTTGCTTCAAGAGTGTTAATATTCTCCTTCTCAAATATGATTGCTATGTTCTTCTCCTTAAGCTGCCTCACATACTTCAGGCAATCAATCGTATTTCTTGCAAATCGGCTGATGGATTTTGTAATAACCATATCGATTTTCCCAGCCATGCAATCTTCAATCATTCCATTGAAGCCTTCACGCTTCTTGGTGTTAGTTCCGGAAATACCATCATCGGTATAAATGCCTGCAAGCTCCCATTCCTTATTTCTTTCAATATATTCTGTGTAATGGTTCACCTGCGTTTCGTAACTTCCAGCCTGCGCATCGCTGTCAGTACTAACTCGACAGTACGCTGCGACTCTATGCTTTGGCTTCTCTTCTTTTATAATTCGATTCCCTGCGCGTCGTCTGGCAGGTATCAATGTAACATTCTCATTCATTGTGTTCCTCCTCGATCATGCTGTAAGCATATTCTGCTTGCTTATAAGGATCGGTGTACTTTTCTTCTACCTTACCCAGCTTGTAGTTCTTGAGCTCCAATTCCAGCGGTGCTTCATATTCTCTTATGCGATTCTGGCTTCTGGCATTGCTACCTCGAAGCCCCTGCACCTTTTCGAATATCTCTTCATCCACAATCTGCGGATAATAATCGGTTCCCAGGTAGATCTTGTTTTTCAACAGCCTACCGATTACTGAATGAGTCTTATCAATCCTGACCTTCATTGCAGCCGCCCTCATTGACCCACACTCTAGGTATTCTCTGTAAAGTTGTCTAATCTTTTCTGCTGCTGGCTCATCAATGGCCACTGCAGCATTTTCTATTCTGTAACCATATGGTGTGTGCGTCATTCTTCCACCAGCCTTTCTTTTAATTTAAGTCCGCATTTCATATTGAACACAACCTCTTCTCTGGATAGCGCTGTGATGGTATCCACATATTCTAAGAACATGTCATCATTAAAGGCTTCCACATTGGTTTTCTTTGTAGCAAACCTAAGGAGCTTCTTGGCTTCCTCCAGGTGCGTCAGATCACAGTTGATACTTTTGGAAATCAGCTCTTTTTCCTTTGCGAGATCATCCGCCTCAATCGACAGCTGGTTCTTTTCCAAGTGGAAGACCTCTGGCTCCAGGTATCCGGCGCTCATAAGGTTTACCAGCACCATCTGCTGCTCGGTATTCTTCTCTATTGCAGCTTCCAAATCCATCACCTGATGCAGGCGGTCTTTATTGTTTGTCCCCTTCAGGCCTACCACAAAAGGCTTTAGCATTCTGTTGTCTGCTGCCTGTAGCTTTCTCATCATTCGTACAAATGCATTCTTTATTGCTTCATCGTGAATGTAGAGCATGGAGCAGGCTTCCTTGTTTTCCAGATGAAGGTTGCAGGTCCAAGTGACATAATTTCCGCTAGGCTTGTAATGCTGCCTTCGCTTAAAAGTTGAGCCGCAATCGCCGCATAGGATTCTGCCTGAAAAAGCATAACGATTCTGGTATTTTTCATGACCGATTTCTATATTCTTTTCCTTTGCTCTCTGCTCCATCGCGGCGGCTGCCTGATCAAAAATCTCAGGGCTTATAATCGCCTCTGTGACAATTCTGGAATAAGAAACCTTCAATTGTTCCAGCTTTTCTGTGATACGTTCCAGATCATGCTTGAACCAGTAACATAAAAGAATAGGGCCTTGTGCTGCTTCGATAATATCCTCCAAAGCTTCCAGCTTTCTGCCATGGATGTGGACTGTTTCTCCGGATTCCGAATAAACTGCACCATTTGCCATCTGACATAACTTTCCTGAAAGTGCTGCTGCATTTGCTGCTGTGATTGCTTCCTCTTTGTACGGAAGAAGATAATCTTCTCTCATTTCATCGTATTGCGCTTGCTCGTTCTCATCCATATAGACTGGATATCTTGTTTCAATCAACTCTGGCATTTTCAGGTGATCCATAGCTTTCATGGAAATAGTGATATCGTCAATCTTGTCATAGATCTGCTTCTCAGCTCCTGGACACAGGCGATAAGAATAAACAATCTGTCCATTCATACGATCCGGTACAAAATACTGATTTCTATACTGGGTGATGAATCTTCCAAGTCTTGCACCCATATCCAGGCACTTGAACTGTGCGAATAAATCCATCATTCCATTCTGAGAAGGCGTACCGGTAAGTCCTACGATTCTTTTCACACGAGGTCTCACCTGCATAAAAGCCTTAAAACGCTTCGAGTTCCAATTCTTAAAAGAACTTAGCTCATCGATAACAACCATATCGAATTCAAATGGCACCTTACTCTTTTCTACAAGCCACTGCACATTTTCACGATTGATGATGTAAATATCAGCATCCTTCTTCAAAGCTTCGATTCTCTCTTTCTCAGTTCCAACCGCTACGCTGTATCTGAGGTGGGATAAATTATCCCATTTCTTAATTTCATCAGACCAGGTAACCTTTGCCACTCGAAGCGGTGCGATTACTAAAACCTTCGATACCTCAAAGGAATCATACATAAGCCGGTTGATAGCATCTAAGGTACAAACTGTTTTACCAAGTCCCATTTGTAAGATAACTGCTGCAATCAGATGGGACAGAATAAACTCGGTTGCATATCTTTGATAATCATGTGGATTGTAAATCATTCAAAATTCCTCCAATCTTGTCCGGGTGATCCAGCACATAGACCTTCACACCTATTTGTCTTAGTTGGTTGTGGCGATGGACTTGAATGGGACGTGGCTTCTCACCTGGGCGCTTCACTTCAACAAAACCAATCTTCCCGTCAGGTATAATGACGATGCGGTCGGGCCACCCTACGGTGCCAGAAATCCACTTCTCACATAAGCCGCCATGCTTTTTTACTTCATCAATTAACTGCTTTTCTACTTCACGTTCTCTCACGGCTACCCTCCATTAAAAATTTATGAGGTGCAGGTCGTGAACCTCTTTTCATAAACTCTCCTATAGGGCTTTTTTTATATAAAAATCTCTCTATAGGGACTTTTATATGTAGACCTACACGACCTGCACTTTTCATAATTTCAAAATAGAAAAAGTTTAGATTAAGCCTTCACGACTTGCACTTTTACTGTTTTCTATCCATATCTTTTACAAATGACCTGCACGTGCTGCACTTATCCAGGGAAGTCCTGTCCATCTTTCAAACCGATACCCATGACCAAAATGCCTTTATTGGTCTTGCGCTTATTAAATCCTGCCTTCTCCATCGAACTATAGAAGTCAGATGTGCTTCGGATGTACTCACCATTCAAAGTGCAATGCGCTCGATACACCTGGTAGAGCTCACCGGATTTGGCAGTGTACGTCTTATCAACGTCGCAGCATTCCTCAATGAACTGGCCAAGCCAGTCATTATCCTCGCGGTAGCTTTCGATTGCATCTTCCACCACCTTTGGCAGATGGTTGGTATAAAGCACCAACGTATGCGATGGCACAAATGAGAACGGATCTTTGTACTTCTTCTCCGCCTGGATCTCATCGGTCGAACACAGCTGCTTTACCGTTGCGGTATTGAGTCTCATGCCCTCTTCCATCTCGGATGCAATGATGAGACGCTTTCCCTTAAGCTCTGCCATTTCCGGCTTCACGTTACGTTTGCAATTCATGGTGAGCGCCTCTGCAGAAATCTTTCCTGCATAATTACCAAGCACACGGAAGATCGTATTCCAGAAGGTAGACTTTCCATTGGCACCTCCTCCATAAGCGATAATCATGTGCTCCTGGAACACCTTACCTACTGCTGCCACACCAACGGTCTGCTGAACATACTCGATCAGCTCTTGATCGCCAACAAAGAAGGTATTCAGTGCGTCTACCCAGATGGTCTTTCCAACTTCTAATGGTGCACAAGCTGTGATCTTTGTAATCAGATCCTCAGGATTATGTTCCCTTGCTCCGGCCATACCTTTTCCATATCGATGGTCGATTCCGGCGTATTGATTAAGAATGGATTCTTATCGAGTTCCGATACATTGATGGCGAGCATAGGCTTTGCTGCATTTAACGTAGAAACGATGTACTTGTAATCTCTGCGCTTTTGCACAAACTTGAGATACGCCTGTGCTCCAAGAAGCATGAAATACAACTTCATAAGCTTCGGAGTGTCGCACGCCTTTTCCAGCGCTTTGCCACCTGCCCTTGCTGTCACTTCATCAACGCCTGCTGCAATTAAAGAGTTCACTGCTGATTCCACCGCATCCTGTGCATCTGCAAGCTGCAAATCCAAGAACTCCTCTGTGGCACCAACCGCTAACTGCTTATTTTCACGCCAGCAATTTCCGTCGTAACGAAGATAATCCGTCGCCGTTGTGAACTTGAGCTCATTGCCATATTCACGAGTCAGCATCTTAGCTTCACCGATATCAGAATAATCCTCCGGCTTCATACCAGCTGATCCAAATTCGTCGTTGTATTCTTCTGGTGGCACATAGCCATCTGAAGTCATAACTTTCGTTGTGTAAAAATGAGTGGCACTGTTCCAAATGGTAGCGACTTCATCTTTTGGAAGCGGCGGATCACACTTGTTCACATATTCCATAAATACCTGGAAGGAACGATCATCAGATAATCCATACTTTTTCAAGATTCGACCTGCATAATGGCTCAGTGTCTTATTACGACTTCCTTCTAAAATTGGACCCGAATGTGCTGGAGCATCAAACGCCTCGCCCTCCTTCGGAGCACCTGTCACCAAGTCTCCGTCAGACAAATCATCCATAATGCTCATCCAACCTTCATGCCAGGTAACTTCTGACACATCACAACCAAATAAAAATCTTGCAGCGTCCAGTGCATTTCCATCGAAGAATGGGTACTTCTTATAAAGAACTTCCTTTACCTTTGCATACTCATCTGCGTTATTAATTGCTTCCACTGGAAAAATCACATGGAATCTAGGTGCTGCTGGATGTGATCCCTTTGGCAACATATGATGGCGACTCGGTACCAGACAATAATCGATGTCTGGGAACATCTCATCCATCTTGGCTTCTGTAATGAACTTCGATGGATCATCTGTGTGGTCGTTATCCACATCCATGACGATGGCATTCGAAGTCACGAAATTTTCCTTGCTTCTGTAGTTACTTTTATACTCAGCGCAAACATGATCTTTTTTGACTGCTTCCTGGAGAACATCAGGACTATCTACTTCCACCCTGTGTGGGTAGTCGCAGTTAGCTTTATTCCCGGTGCAGTCGGCTGTGTAAATAACAAAATTCATATTTAACATTCCTCCTGCAATCTCTCTGGCCTAATCTCCAGAGCTCTGTTTGTTTCGTTACACGAACTATTAAAATATCTGATTTTCTTCCCGTGTCTCTTGGCTTTTGCTATCTCAGCGCACATGCCTGCACTAGCTTCTTCACCAAATACCCACAACTCGTCACACTTTCCAAGCAGCACCATATCCATAAACATAGCCAACTCTCGTTCTGACTCTTCTTTCATATAAAGAGGAAGCAGTAAATGCGGCGCGAGTGGTATGGCATCCTGGTCCACTGCGAATCGGCTGTATCGTTTCGCTGCTTCTGTATTGGTAACAACATCACCGGAATACTTAGAGCAGATATAGACAAGCGGCAGATACTTCTTCTTACTTGCCTTCGCGATTGCCTCAGCTGCAGTTGGATCAGGATAGCCTTCCTGATTACATCCAAATACGCTCATGGCTCTTACTCTCCTTTCGTTAAAAGATAGAAGTTTTACCTTCTTCAACTTCCTAAGGGGAATTAGCCACCCAAATTCCGGCGCTTTTCAAAAATTTATAAAAAAATATGTCAGGCACGAATCGCTTCCTTATATAAGCGAAACAGCCTGACATTTTTATTTTCACAAAACCCGGAATTTCATCTCGCACTTTCCCTTAGGTAGTTAGAAGGGCATGAGGCACCGGTCAAAAAGAAACTTTAAAAAGTTTTCAAAAAATCCGGAATCCACTCCTTCGAATCCCCTTAGGAAGTTAGAAAGGCAGAAAGCCAATCGGAAAGCGAGGTTAAGACGATGACAAACACAAGAGATTCTGCCAGTCCTATTGATGCAGTTGATGAAGAGCTTATTGACACGCTCATTGCCATCAGCGTCGTAGCAAAAAGACTGGCAGCCAAACTAAGACAATCTACTGAAAATCAAAGAGAAAGTGAGGAACCTGAAAATGAGTAAGATGTCGAATTTAGATCTTGTCCTTGATGAGATGATCACCTCTGGACAGAAAATGATTGATGCAGCTACTGCATTAAAAGAAATGTTCTCAGAAACTGCTCCTGAAATGAGCAGGGTTGAAACAAAAGCCAAAGAGAAAGAAGCACCTGCACAGGAATCTGAAGTTAAGAAATACTCCTTCCAGGAAGTCCGCGGAATCATGGCTTCACTTGCTGGTAAAGGAAAGAAAGCTGAAGCAAAGGCCCTCTTAACAAAATATGGTGCTAGTCGCCTGAGTGATGTGAAAGAGGAAGATTATCCTGCTTTAGTGGCTGAGGCCGAGGTAATTGCCAATGGCTAAGCACGCATTCCTCTCCGCATCAGCTTCGCATCGTTGGATCAACTGTCCACCTTCCTCAAAGCTCTGTGAAGGGATCAAAGATGAGTCCTCACCCTATGCGCAGGAAGGTACCGACTGTCATGAGCTTTGTGCCTACTTAGTAGAAAAGGCGCTGGGACGTGATGTAGAAGATCCAACTGAGAACCTTACTTATTACAGTGGTGAAATGCAAAACTGCGCGGAAGAATACAGAGATTATGTTCTGGAGCAATTCGAACGTTCCAAGAAATTCTGTAGTGATCCAATGGTGTTCATTGAGCAGAGATTAGATTTCTCACGCTGGGTTGAGAACGGATTCGGAATCGGTGACTGCGTCATTATTGCCGACGAAGTTCTCCACATTATTGATTACAAGCATGGTCTTGGAGTCCTTGTGGAATCCGAAGGTAACAGTCAGATGATGTGCTATGCGCTTGGTGCTCTGGAAGCATTCGATGACTTGTATGATATCAGCACTATCGAAATGACAATCTTCCAGCCACGAAGAGAAAACGTATCTACCAGCTCCATCAGCAAAGATGATCTTCTTAAATGGGCTGAGGATGTATTGAAACCTACCGCTGCCCTCGCTTATGAAGGCAAAGGTGAATTTAAGGCTGGTGACCACTGCCAGTTCTGCAAAGTAAAAGCTACTTGTAGAAAGCGCGCAGAAACCAACTTGGAACTTGCAAGGTACGATTTTGAGATGCCTGCTACCCTTGATGATTTCGAGATTGCAGCAATTCTTCCAAGAATCGACCAGCTGATTTCCTGGGGAAATGACATCAAAGATTACGCACTGACACAAGCACAATCTGGAACCCACTATGATGGTTTCAAAATCGTAGAAGGCAGAAGCAACCGTAAATACACAGACGAAGATGCTGTTGCTTCAAAAGTCACTGACGCCGGATACGATCCTTACGAAAAGAAGTTACTTGGCATTACAGCCATGAGCTCACTTCTTGGCAAAAAGAAGTTTGAAGAACTATTAGGTGACTTGGTATACAAGCCGCCGGGCAAACCAGCTCTTGTTCCTGAGTCTGATAAAAGACCAGCAATGAACACTGCAGCAGATGATTTTAATGACAATTAACAGGAGGAAAATATTATGTCTAAGATCGCAAACCCTACAAAAGTAATCACAGGAGTAAACACAAGATGGTCATACGCTAACGTGTGGGACCCTAAGTCAATCAATGGAGGCGCACCAAAGTACAGCGTTTCTCTTATCATTCCAAAGTCAGATACCGTAACCGTAAACAAGATTAAAGCCGCAATCCAGGCAGCCTACGAGGAAGGTGAATCCAAGCTTAAGGGAACCGCTAAGGTTTGTCCTGCACTTGATGTTATCAAGACTCCTCTTCGTGACGGAGACAAGGAGCGTCCTGGTGATGAAGCTTACAAGGACAGCTACTTCATCAACGCCAACTCTGCTACTGCCCCTGGTATTGTAGATGCAGATCGTCAGCAGATCATTGATCGTTCCGAAGTTTACAGCGGCGTGTACGGCCGTGCTTCCATTAACCTGTACGCTTTCAATTCCAACGGTAACCGTGGAATCGCCTGTGGACTTAACAACCTTCAGAAGATTCGTGATGGTGAGCCTCTTGGCGGTAAGTCTAGAGCTGAGGATGATTTCGCTACAGAAGAGGATGACGATTTCTTAAGCTAATCTGCAACACAATAAATTCGGCTGGCAGCGGAATAACTGCTGCCAGTCATCTTAGAAAAATGAGGTGAAATATAATGACAACTTATCAAGAATTAATGTTATCGGTTTGCTTTGGCGCCACAATGGGATACCTTCTCGTTGGTCTTGGAATGATTATCTATGAAGGTGTTTGCTTTATCAAAAAGAAAGTCAAAGCACATAAGGAAAAGAAAACTCAGCAGAACGCTGATGACAATGAAAGGACAGGTGACAATCAATGAATATGGAATTGCTTAATCAATTCATGAACGATGCTGTAAATTTCACTTTTACTGCTATCGTACTTGCATTAACACTTTTTGCACTAGCCGCAATCTGGAAGTGGCTGATCGGAGTATCGATTCGCTTCGTACATTGGCTTTGCCCAGGGCTAGTAAGGAAAAAGAAGAATAATTCTTCCGATAGCAAAATTTAACATGTGGGCGGCAGTACATATCGTGCTGCTGCCTATTTTTATAAAGGAGTAAACACATGGAAAATATAAAAGAAATGTCCATCGACTTAGAAACTTACAGCGATGTTGATATAAAAAAATCCGGCGTATACAAATATGCCGAATCTGAGAGTTTTGAAATACTATTATTTGCGGTCTCCATCAATGGCGGTGATGTCATCGTATATGATCTAGCCTGTGGCGATGTTCTTCCTGATGAGATTCTGGACGCTATTGTCAGCAATGACATAATCAAATGGGCCTTCAACGCTTCCTTCGAGCGCATCTGCCTCTCCTACTGGATGAAACGTAACTACCCTGACCGCTTCTGCAGTTACAGCATTCCTGAGGACACCGTTGGCAATTACCTCGATCCTGCTTCATGGCGTTGCACAATGATTTGGAGTGCCTACATGGGACTCCCACTTTCACTTGAAGGTGTCGGTGCTGTGCTTGGCCTTAAGGATCAGAAAATGAAGGAAGGCAAAGATCTCATCCGCTACTTCTGCGTTCCATGCAAACCTACCAAATCCAATGGTGGCAGGACCAGAAACCTTCCCAGGCATTCACAAGAGAAATGGACTGTTTTTAAGTCATACAACAAGCGTGACGTTGAAGTCGAAATGGGCATCAAGGACAAACTCCATAAGTTTCCTGTACCGAACTTCGTATGGGATGAATATCACCTTGACCAGAAAATCAATGATCGCGGTATTCTTGTGGACCTTCAGATGGTAGAAAACGCTATCACCTTTGACGAACGTTCCAAAGCCACTATCGCAGATGAGATGCGCAGCCTTACGGATATTGAAAATCCAAACAGTGTGTCACAGATGAAGTCCTGGTTATCTGATCAGGGGATTAAAGTAGAATCACTTGGTAAGAAGGCCATTGCTGAAATGATCAAAGATGCTCCGGAGGATTTAGCACAGGTCCTCTCCCTTCGTCAGCAACTTGCAAAGAGCTCTGTCAAAAAATATCAGGTCATGCAAAATGCTGCCTGCAATGATCACCTCACCAGAGGGATGTTCCAGTTCTATGGAGCCAATCGTACCGGTCGCTGGGCTGGCCGCTTGATCCAGTTACAGAACCTTCCTCAAAACCACATGGATGATCTGGACTCTGCAAGAGAACTTGTCCGCATTGGCGATTATGATCCCTTGTCTATGTTATATGATGATATCCCAGATACCCTTTCCCAACTTATCCGCACTGCCTTCATTGCAAAGCCTGGATACAAATTCTATGTGGCTGACTTTAGTGCAATCGAAGCTCGTGTTATTGCTCACCTTGCCGGAGAATCATGGCGTGCAGAGGTATTCAAAAATGGTGGTGACATTTACTGTGCGAGTGCCAGTCAGATGTTCCATGTACCGGTTGAGAAACATGGCATCAACGGTCACCTTCGTCAAAAAGGTAAGATTGCGGAGCTGGCTCTTGGCTACGGCGGCAGTGTCGGCGCACTGAAGGCAATGGGCGCCCTGGAAATGGGGCTTACCGAAGATGAGCTCCAACCGCTGGTAGACGCCTGGAGGCAGTCCAATCCAAATATTGTAGCTCTCTGGTGGGACTTTGATACAGCTATCAAAAATGCAATCAAGATGCATTGCAGCACTGCCTCACACGGTATCAAGTTCACCTGGCGCAGTGGTATGTTATTCATTACTCTTCCATCCAGCAGAAAACTCACTTACGTCAAACCACGTATTGGCGAGAACAAATTCGGTGGTGAATCTGTAACCTATGAAGGTATCAGTTCCACTAAGAAATGGGAACGTCTCGAAAGTTACGGTCCAAAGTTCGTCGAGAATGTAGTTCAGGCTGTATCCAGAGACCTGCTTATGAATGCTATGGAGAACCTACCCGGCTTCTTCATCTGTGGACACGTTCATGATGAACTGATCATCGAATGCAAAGATACTGTATCTCTTGATGAAGTATGTAAGGCTATGGCTCATAACCCTTCCTGGATGCCAGATATCTTACTTCGTGCCGATGGATACACAACTGAATTTTATAAAAAGGACTAAAAGAAAATCCCGGTCAGCACTGCTTTCCGGGATTCGTTTTGCATATAAATTAATATTAGAATGATGAAGCAATCATCAAACCGCCGCCAACTGCAATACCGATACCAGTACCAAGCATGATACTTCCTCCGATTCTCTTAGCAGTCTTTGGATCGTTTTTACAATATTCAGTTACTCCATCAAAAGCTCTATCTACTGCTTCTGTACCAGGATTCTTATTAACTGTCTTTGCAGCTGGCTGTTTATTTACGTTAGGTTTTGTGTTGTTTGTCTGGGCATTTTTTGCTGCCATTAAAATTCCTCTCTTTCTTATCTGATATGGACCTTCCAACAGGTTGGTGCTAATCTGAAATCTGTATCATCAAAGTGATCAAAGATCTTTATGTTCGCTGTCTTATTCTTAGGATCGAAATTATATACACGATAGATGTGATATGACTTCCATTTTGATGCTTTCTCGAACAGACACTGTCTTGCTGCATTCAGCTCATGTGGTGTAAGGTAGAAACCATCAATGTATGCTGACGTAGTTGTCTTAACCTCAATACGAATCTCCCTCTTATCTGGGAATATTATCCTGATATCGTAACCACAACCGTCGCCTTCTGTCTCAGCTACATGCTCAACGATGGCCTCTGTGCCTTCATACTGTTCTCGAAGAAGATCCAGTACAAGATATTCACCTGCTTTACCAACGGATGTCTTAGCAGACTGGAGCTTCTTATAGTCCACATGTTTGCCTGTCAATTCATGAGATGCTTCCGCTTTGCCACTAGGCACCTTCTTCTGATCCTCTTCATCCTCGATGTTGATCTGGAAGCCCTGAATATCAAAACCATCTGATGTCTCAGTGAGCTCTTCTGCCGCTTCCTTTACATAAGGATTGTATGGATTTGTATTACCAGGGACAATGTACTCCTGCTCACCAACCAAGCCCCAGAAGTCATGCTCATCGATAACGTTCATACCGTACTGATTCCAGAAGTGTTTCCAAGAACCTGGCTTCTTCTGTTTAGAGGTCCAATTAAAGCTCTCTAAGAACTTACTTGTCTTCTGCTCCAAAGGCTCCTTTAATTTGAATGGAAGCTTCACCACCGCGAATACGTTACCGTCTGCATCAGGTGGTGTAATATGGTCGATCACACCTCCACCATAGATGTTGAACTTTCTGTTTGCAGTAGACTTTCCCGGTCTACGATAAAGAAATATATCTCCCGCCTTTGGCTTGCTGTTCTTATGAATGTTATAGCTGTAAGCTTCATAATCACGATCCTTATGATCCATGCCACGACTAAGCATCTGTTCCTGATGGGAATCAAAAATGTGGTACTGCTCTGGATGTACTTCACTTAAATACTTCTTTAACTTCTGCATTGTAATCATCCTTTCTATATTTTGCTCTGCACGATACGCTCTGACCGTTCGGCGCATTTTGTTCTGAGTAAAATATATCACATCTTTATATGCTTGTCAATCGCTCAGCACAATTTGTCCTGAACGATTTCAAGTAAAGAAAAGGCAGCATCGGTTAGCTACTCCGATACTGCACTCCTTATTGTTACTTGCAGATTCTTAATCGCGGAACTTTTCGTTATAGATCTTCAGAGCAATCTTCTGAGTCTTTTCGATGAAAGCATAACCCTGAGTTTTACCTTTTCCAAGGTCAACCTGATCCAGGATTTCTTTCTTTTGAAAACCATCTGCAAGTAAACGAATAATTTTACCCATATTTGCATCCTGTGATTCAAGTTCTTCTACAAGTAACTCAAATGTCATCATCATGAGTGCTTTATCCTCATTCTCTGATGTTCCAGTTGGATCATAACCGTTTCCATCTTCATCATCAATATCCTCAAGGAATTTATCCAATGAAAGATCATCACTTGTTATGGCGTCCTTATGTTTAAGGTATCTTTCGACTTCCTCGTTAAAGAATTTCATATAAATATCCATAAACCCTTTTTTATTTGGAATAAACACGACTGGTACCTTCTTACCATGTGGGAAGGTCCATGTTTCTACATTTTCAAAATCCAACTTCATAGGTTTCAAAGTTACAATCATTTCTTTTGTAAGAACTGCTGGAACAAGCTCTTCATCTACACCAGCGGGTGCATTGTTGAATGATTTTCTGTTACTAAAATCTCTGTAATTGCTGTTTTTTTCTACCATATAAATTTCCTCCGTAGTTTTTCTGCGAAGGAAATCGCATGGTAAAGGTGTGCCAAATTTAGACAATAGCTGACCACCCAAAATGGAATCCTCCGCTTTGGTTTACGTGGTCAGCACGTCCTAATCGAGCCGACATCACCTGTATGAGCATTGATGGTATTAGGAAATCCTTTGATCAGAAGGACTGCCATCAACTGCTTTTTATGAAGTTCTTCACCTCATGGTTTAAATATACTTGGATTTAAATCTTAAAAACACGAAGCCGGAGTTCCGGTTTTCGTGGCTATTTCGCTAAAAAAGCATAAAAAAAGAGGCCTCATAGCAAAATTAATTGCTATAAAGCCTCATTTCATACAGGAACTCCGAATTCCTGATTTGATAAAAATATTTTTAAACATCTCGTTTTCTATTGTCCGGTAGCCGCTGTTTTATTCCAAAATCCGTTAGTGTGCTATTCCAAGAAGCAAGATTCTCATCGGTATGATTATCTATGAGAAATTTATATACCATATGTTCCTCGGTAGCCTTTAATGAATACCCCGCTTTGTCTATTAAAGAATAGCAATATTCTGGTTTTAAGTTTAAGCCAATACACAATGCAAGAACTGCAGGCAATTGGATATTCTTATCCATTCTATGATAATCACCAACAGCACGAACACTCAGTCCAGATCTTTCTGCAAGCTGTTCTTCGGTAATACCTCGTCTCTTCATGTGATATTCTAAGCACTCATAAAATTCCAAGCCTGCAGTTTCTTTCTGAATCTTAATTGATTCTTGTAATAATACTTTTGACTTTTTTATCTCTTTAACGCGCTCTGCAACATCCTGGTTATTCTTATAATCCTTATCGTATGTTGCTTCTACAATGTTATCTGATTTTATATCTCTACAAAGGAAGCAAACTCTATAATAGGAATCATCGTATTTGTTACTAACGCGAATCTTCCTATCGAATGCAAGACAACACTCATCAACATGTTCTAATGCATAATCAGTTAAAATCGGTGTACCAGTATCGCTTCTAGTTACATATTTATCGTCATTGATGCAATACATACCATTCGCATAGATAATTGCACCAGAGTGTGCCAGCTCACCTAGCGCTTGATTAAAGGTAGTCTCAATGACTGCACTCTTTACATCAATGATAAAGGTCTGATTCTTTTTGAGGCTGCCCATCTTAAACGAATACGGCGGATAGTATTTACCATCCACATATACACTGGTTCCCTCAACAAACTCGAATCCAAGCTCTGCAAGTCGAATCTTTGCTGATACGACTGAAACATCAAAGAAATCAGCAAGTGATTGAATAGCAAATTCCGCAATCACAGCTGGTCGAGTGCCAGGATAAGCACGTCTTGTATCGGATAAGATTTCCTTAAATTTTGCTTTTGTCGTTTCAGATGGCATTAGAATATGAGGAGTCAGAGCATTAGCTTGCCATTCCATCCACTTTAACGCATCATCAATTCCACTTGTCTTAGAATCATACTTTTCAACTATCTCACAGCTTATATGGCTGATATCGTCATTAAGTAACTTTTGCAATTCAAAGAAATTGCTATGCCTATCCCAATGAACACACTCATGCACAATGGTATTATTTCTTGATCCGACATTACGCATAAAAAATATCATCGGATTAATAAGAATTGTTCCCGCTTCAATATGCTCCTGATGGATATTCTTTTGAAGTACATCACATACATCAACATCAGCATCATCAAAATATGTCATGCCAAATATATTATCCGGCAATGGCGCATATCTCATTTCAAGACACATATTTTCCAACAATTCTTCCATATTGATTGGCATAGGTGTTTTAAGTGCTTTTTTATAGTACTTTTCGAGAAATTTTGTAGCCTCAGCATCCAGGTTCTTTGAATACAAATACGGTATAAGAAACTTACTTAGAGAATCTTCTGCATTGAATTTATCCCTGCTATACAGATCAACGCCTTTGATGGTAACCATATTAAGACCACCAAGCAAATACCCAGTAAAAGCAACAGAAAACCATATCTGTTGCGTATCTGCTTCATAATCACGTTTTCCAATACCCTTGAGGATAATATCCGCTTGAACAGATGCATTAAATTCAAGAAGATTACCATCTCCTTGATGGAAGGATACACTCTTTACGTGAATATCATCTAATTCGATATAAGACATATCCAGAACAACATATGAATACAGTCCCAGGGAATTCTTATGACTCCACATATAGTTCTTGATTGCTTTAAACATTTCATTGTAATACTTATGTTCGAGATACTTCTCGAAGCTGCTAAATTTTTGCAATCTTCCTTCCTCCTCTTATTTTGATTTATCGCTCTGTCTTTGAAGATCAATAAAGTCTCTTTGTTGCTCATCCGATGGTATTGGTATCATTAAATCGTTGATATGTTCATTTCTAAGATTATTAATATTACTACCTTGTGCCAAATCAGAAATAGTATTTCTATACGCATCTGTTCTCATATATCCAGCAATATATTCTGGATATAATTTTCCTATCGGACGAATTAATTTGCAAAACGCACCAAAGGTATACTCCATATCCGGCATACATAAAGCTGCTTTACCAACATGTTCAAGGCTTCCACTTGATGCACAGATCAATATATCGCCTTCACGTATAATCTGATCATCTGATACTCTTCCTTCTGATACAAACTGCACGTCTTCAAAATTCAGTACATTATTCGCTATATTGTTAGCTCGCAATAATGTAACAAAGCCTTCTTTAAGACCCTCGCTCAGATCCTTTGGTTTATATGAAACACCACGAACTTGCAAAATATACTCTCCAAGCTTCTCTCTGTTACACTTCTTAAACATCTCGATAAATTGCGATTTACCCGTAAAATTTTGATTTATCGCTCTGCCTAACCAAGTCTACATATAACATTTGTGATTCCATATCAGGGACAATGAGCGTCAAATTTCCTAAATCCTTTATTGTCATACTTGCTTGATTTACAGCTTTTTTCGTAATAGATAATACCTGTTCGTAAAAGTAATCCATTTGAAAATATCTGTATAAGAAGTAAGGTATAACAATATTCACTTTCGGACGTAAGCATAATAGATTCATTCCATGTATAATATTTTCATCTGCATTTTTTTCATAAATGGCCGATTTTCCCATATGCGTAACGCTGTTTATATGTGACATAAGGATATCCCCATCTTGTAAAATATAATCTTCATACTTTGAAAGGTCTGTAATCCCCGCATATCCCATTCGACTTCTGTCCACTGTGCGATTGGCTATCGTCTCTATTCTTGTTATTGGATAACCTTTTCTATCTTTATTTTGTTTAATTGTTGCTCCATTTCGAAGCAATGATACAACTTCGTTTATACGCATTACGGGTAGATCTTTATCGTTTGTTTGCGGATCACCGAACATCTCGATAAATTGCGATTAGTTTACCCTATAAATTTCCTATGTGACTGCTTCACGTTATTTTGGTTAACCATTGCATACTGCAATGTCGTGTCAATACTCTGATGCCCTAAAAGCTGTTGCACTTGTTCTATTGGCATTCCTTTATCAATAGCAGTAGTTGCCAATGTTCTACGGAATTTATGTGGATGCACCTTATGCAAGTTCAGTTTTTCTCCCAGCTTTCGAAGTCTGATCTCAACACCGCTAATAAGCAAACGATTGTAAGGTTTCTGTAGTGATACGAATAACGCTTCATTAGAATCCTCTCTGCTATTCAAATACTTTTGTAGATGTAACTTGGTTCTTGCATCGAAGTATACTCTTCTCTGCTTATTACCTTTTCCTAGAACAACACATTCCCTATTTTCAAAGTCAATATCATCACGGTTAAGCTTCACAAGCTCTCCAACTCTCATTCCAGTAGATGCAAGAAGATCGATCATAGCCAGATCTCGCAACCCATCACATTCGTCTCTCATTATTTCTAAAGCCTCGTCTGTATAAGTTTCCTTTACAGTTTTACAAGTCTTAACCTTATGAATTCTTCTAACCGGGCTTTTGACAATATAATCTTCATCTTCAAGCCAAGCAAAGAAACTGGACAGAATTCTTCGTATATTATCAACTGTAACTTTACTGATATTGTTTTCTTCCTGATATCTATCTAAAAACATTCTCAAATCATCAGTTGTTATTTTCACTACATCTTTATCTATCTTTTCCACAGCATTTCTAATAGTTGATTCATAATAATGCACTGTTTTATTAGAGCATCCTTCCACTCTTTTTGCTGCAAGAAATAGCTGTATCAAATCAACAGTCTTACTTTCAGATTTTTCTTCAGAAGAAGAAAGACAGTAACATAAAACCTCATGCAACTGCCTCATCTGCTCTTCTCCCAAATACGCTTGCATTTTTTGTTTTATCTTGTTTATTAGTTCATTTGTCATATCGGTAATCTCCTCGTTACCGACATCACTACCCCACTAATATTAAATGCGGATATTAATAGTACTGTTCAATATAGCTGTACGCTTTGTCAAACACGTCCTTATCCTTTATTTTGTATTTAATCCAAACAACACTTCTTAGGGCCTTCTTAACTTCATTCTTTCCAGTTGTTGTTTTCTGCCATCCATCGAATCTAACGATTTTTACGATATCATCGATATCTGAAACTATTCTTTCTACAATGACAGGCGTCTTATCATTACGAAGTCCGTTAAATAATTCTGTAAGAGCAGCTTTTCCTCTGTCGATTTCTTCTTCAGGAACAACTTCCTTTTCTGCGCGTACTGCTTCTTTAGCAAGCTCTAACAATAATTTTAAGAACTCAATACTAGTTACCAATCCTTGCTCGTGCTTTTCTCTAAGCTCTTCCAATTTTTCACCAAGCTTTTGGAACTTAGGATCATGGCTATGCTTTTGGATTTTTGCAACAAGGTCGATTTCAACCTTCATTGTAGTTTTCTTGATATCCTTTTGCTTCTCGATAAACTCATCGATTAACGCAGCATCCAGTGTAAGAATATCAACATCATCATGAACCTCTCCAACTTCAATATGCTGATGAACAAGTTCAAGTGTTTTTGCTCCAAGAGCCGTCCATACAAGCTGACCTCTATTATCAGTTGGTTTCACTGATTCGTATACTTTACTAAGCCATACATAATCATATTTAAATGGTTCGAGGAACGGATCAGGTGATAGTGCGTTCCATGCACGATTTAAAACTCTATAATCTGCTGCAAACTCATCTTTGATTTTGTTATTTGGCAGGCATTCCTGTGCGGCCAACAATCCTTCCCAGCCTTCTACAGTTCTGTCTACTCCCATAAAATAGCTGAGACATTTTCTCATAATTGCAGGAACCTGTTTCTTAACTTCTTCAATGTTTGTAACGACTTTTTTCATGCCCGCTTCATCGAAGTTCAAAGCCTTAGCGACATTATCAAAAATTCCTATATAATCAACGATCAAACCATTAGTTTTGCCTTCATCGTAAGTACGATTAACTCTACAGATAGCCTGAAGCAAGTTATGATCCTTCATAGGTTTATCTAAATACATTACCTGTAAAATTAGAGCATCAAATCCGGTCAAAAGCTTGTTAGTTACGATTACAAACTTTAATGGATTACTTGGTTCTCTAAACTGATCAAGTACCTTCGCTTCTTCATCACGGCTTCTCTTATATTGTTTGTAACGGCCAGCTTTATCATCGCCTGTAGTCATGACAATTGTGGATGCTTCTGGTGGAACTAACTTATCTAATTCTTCCTTATACATCAAACAACATTCACGATCATAAACAACGATCTGAGCTTTATATCCGTTTGGCTCAATCTTTGTTTTATAATGGTTAACAATATGTTCTACAACCTTCTTGATGCGCTTACGGTCATACATAATGGCTTTCATCGTAACATTTTTAGAAAGTTCACCTTTATCCTCGTCCGATAAACCATCCGTCATTTCATCAAAGGCCTGATCAAGCTTTTCTTTATCAACATGTAAATCAATCGGAACCGGTTCAAAATTAAGTGGTAGTGTGGCATTATCTCTGATGGAATCTGAGAATGAATACTTACTCATGTAACCGCTCTTATCTTCAATAGCACCGAATGTTTTAAATGTATTCTTATCAAGTCTATTGATTGGAGTACCAGTTAAACCAAAGAAAAATGCATTAGGTAAAGCCAGACGCATCTTTTCACCGTAGTCACCTTCTTGTGTTCTATGCGCCTCATCGACCATAAGAATAATGTTATCTCTCATATTAAGAGCTTTTTCAACATCACCAAATCGATAAATAGTTGTAATCGCAATCTTACGCATATCCTGTTCAAAGAAGTTCATCAAATCTTCTTTAGTTGACAAAGACTGCAAGTTTGGAATATCAGCAGCGTTGAAATCACCTGTAATTTGAGTTTCCAAGTCGATACGGTCATCAACAATAACTACTGTAGGATTTTGAAGTTCAGGCATCATTCTGAGTTTCTGTGCTGCAAACACCATAAGTAATGATTTACCTGAACCCTGGAAATGCCAAATCAATCCTTGTTTTGGATATCCAGCTTTAACACGATCAATCATCAAATTGGCTGCTTCATACTGCTGATATCTACAAATAACTTTAATCTTACGGTGTTTCTTATCTGTAGAGAATACTGTAAAGAACTGCATGATATCCATTACTTTTTCAGGAGTGATCATATCAGCAACACTAATCTTTACATCAGCAAGGCTACCTTCTGCTTTATGGTCAGGAGTGTGCCAAGGTCCCCATTTTGTAAGTGGCATATTTACAGATCCGTATCTGTAGCACTTTCCTTCTGAAGCAAAGTTAAATACATTAGGAACAAACATTTCTGGAACAGATTTCTCATAGTCAGAAATATCCTGTGCACCATCAAGCCACGATATTGCATTTCTTACCGGTGTTTTAAGTTCACCAATAGCAACTGGTAAACCATTGATAAGAAGCACTATGTCAAAACGTTTGCCATTCTCAACAGTCGGATATACCCACTGATTTGTAACAACATATTCGTTTTTATCAAGTTCCTCTTTTGTAAGAGTCCCAAATAGCTTTATTGGTATTGGTTTTCCGTCTTTTCCAAACGGATATGAGTTTTCTTCAAATACTTTCTTCTTGAAGGCTTCGTTTTGAGCAACTAAATTATCTGCTGGAAAAGGCTGCAACATGGCACGAAGCTTATAAATAACTTCATCCGCTCTAGATGGTTCCTCTTCAATTTCAGGATTAAGTCTTATTAAGGCGTTCTTTACCATCGACTCTACCATCACATCAGAAAGTTCTCTATCAAGCTGTTCTGCCGGGATATATTTCCAGCCATTCTTCTTGAGCGTCTCTATAAAAAGTTGCTCAACAGTATTATCTTCATTAAACTGTGACATAGTTTACTCCTTCCCAGCTGGAATTAAATTCTCAGCTATAATTTTCTTACTTAAGGCATCCAGATCCTTAATTGCTTCTTGTAGTGCAAATTTTGATTTATCGCTCTGTTCTGCAAGCTCCACATACTCGTCTTGAATACTTCTTGGAGCAAGCGGAATATATGTTTTTTCTAAATAGTCATTCAATCTGATATTATGAATTCCTGTTGTTTTGCCTTCATGGATCTTTGTACCTCCCATCCAATAATTTACAAACATAAACTTAAATACATAGAATGAATTTAAATCAAATATTCCATTAAGGTGTAATTTTGCAGTAAAGTTATTATTCAGATAAGTGTTGTCATCACTCTCAAAATAAACCACTCTACCAACAGGCTTATCGTTTGATCCACCAGATTTTTCAATAAGAATATCCCCTTTTGATAATGACTTTTTCTCAACTTTATCAAGAAGAATAATCCTCGTTGCTACATCCGTGAAATCAATAATTCCCTCGTCCGTAAAATTAGTTGTCCTTAAGACAGGAACACCAGTACTATCAGGATCATCTTTTCCCCATTCTCCTCCTTGCGGCTTATCAAATACAGAAGCAAGTGGTACAACCTTGTATACTGATTGGTCAGTTAACGTATCACCGAACATCTCGATAAATTGCGACTTAACGAGCTCATCGGTAGCTAAAATAAGCTTTTTATACTTATCTTTCATGTCATAAATAGCCCATAAAACCTCAGCCAATTTACGCTGTTCTTCTAAAGATGGCAACTCAAATTTCAATTCTTTTAAATCTCTCCAATTTATGGTCGGAGACAATGATCCAACAGAAATCTTAATCGCTGCATCTAAGAAATAATCTGATTTTATAAACATTGGGAAGAAATCTTTGTCGATTACATCTTCCTTTGGTCTTAGCACCATACCATGTGCAGAGAATATTCCATCAAATGGAGCGATTGCTACTTTCTTCTGGTAAGCTCTTCTTTTTCCAAAAAGCACATCACCTTTTTTCATGATTAGCTTGTCGCCCTTAGGAGCAACATCAGCTCCATACCGTGTGACGTAAATGCTATCTGAATCCAAATGTTCCAAACCTAGATATGTGTACTTATCCTCATCAACAGGCTTCTTCTTTTCAGTACTATTAAACGCGATTTCATCGAACTTAAAAATTCCCATTATGCGCACCTCCTCATATTGAAAATGCGCATATTTTCAGCGCTTCTATGCCCGATAAATTGCGATTTCACCAATTCGTCAGTCTTGTTTATTAAATCTTCATACGCATTCTTAGTTTCATTGATTGACCATAATGTTTCAGCTAATTTGCTTTGTTCTGGCATTGATGGAAGCTCTATAGCAAATTCTTTTAAATGTGTCCACTTTACACGAGGGGATAATGACCCAGCCGATTTTCCTACAGCAAATTCAAAAAGAAAATCATTCTGAATTATGAAAGGCAAAAGATCAGGATCAACCTTGTCTTCTATTGCTCTTATTACAGTAATATCTCCGGAGCAAATTCCATCAAATGGTGCTACTGCTGCCTTTTTTAGGTAAGCACGTCTTCTACCAAACAAAACATCACCTTTTGAAAATTCCTTAGTAAACGTATTCTCTGTATCTTCACTCCATGATGATAATGTAACGTTTGATGGAGTAAGATGCTCTAGTCCAACGATTCTTATTCCGGTTTTATCACCTTTATTTGATGATTTAGCCTCAATTGCAATATCTCCGAGCTTAACTGTTGCCATTATCATCACCTCCAATCATTTCATTTATCGATTCAAAATGTCTTGATGCCATTTCAGCAGCTTCTTTCCAGTCTGAATAACATTCTTGGACAGTTCTATCATCTACTTGTTCCTCACTACTTGTCTGAATATACAAAGGAATACTGAGAGAGTAATCATTCTTTGCTATATCCTTTATAGTAACCACTTTAGCGATGTCACCATCTGACTCATATTTATCGTATGCTTTAGCAATCTTTTCAATATGCTTGTCTTCTAGATAACTCTGAGCATTCTTTCGTGTAACTTCATTTAGTGCATTAATAAATAATACTTGTCCTTCACGATTTACAGCTTTTCTTGTCCTGCAAATGATAATGCATGCCTCCATTGGAGAGTTGTAGAAAAGATTAGGTCCTAAACCAATTACACATTCCACCAGATCAGACTTAACTAGCTTCTCTCTCATGTCCTTCTCTTCATTTCTGAATAGAACACCATGAGGAAACAGTATTGCACAGCGTCCAGTCTTTTCATCAAGACTTTTTAATATGTGTTGGAAAAAAGCATAATCTGCACGCCCCTGCGGTGGTGTTCCTAAAAAGTTACGTCCGTACTTATCTGACTCAAAAGCTGTTCTATCCCACTGGCTTATAGAGTAAGGAGGATTCGCTAAAATCAAATCAAATCGCTGTAATTTCGCATGATCTGTAAACGCAGGTGTTTTTAATGTATCCGCATTTATAATATTGAAGTCCTGTACACCATGAAGAAGAAGATTCATTCTTGCAATCGCTGATGTAAGAGTTACAATTTCTTGTCCGTAGATAGAAAGATTTCTCCATTCAAGTCCTTGTTGTTTCAAATACGCAACCGCAGAAATTAACATACCTGCGCTTCCACATGTAGGATCGTAAATTGACTCACCCGGCTGTGGTTTAAGCATTTCTGTCATTAAATTAACTACAGTTCTGTTTGTATAAAATTCCTGTGCTGTATGACCGCTATCATCTGCAAACTGTTTGATAAGATATTCATATCCCTGACCTAATTCGTCAGCAGGACAATTTGCTATAGATAATGTTTTAGTGCTGAAATGTTCCAACATGTCTTTCAAAAGTCTGTCCGGCAAGCGGTTCTTATTAGTCCAGGATGCGTCACCAAAAATACCATGAAGCTTCTCAGGATTTGCCGCTTCAATCTTATGGAAAGCCTCAATAATTGCCTTACCAACATCCTGCGATACATTTCTTACATCATTCCAGTGTGCTCCGTCTGGAATTTGGAACTGATGATTTTCTTCCCAATCAAGTGCCTCTTCTCCATACTCAGCTCTTACCTTCTCACATTCCTCGTCATAAACATCACTAAGACGTTTGAAAAATAAAAGAGGAAAAATGTATTGTTTGTACGCTCCAGCATCAACATGTGTACGAAGAAGTACTGCTGAACCCCAGAGGTATTTTTCTAATTCATCAATTGTAATCTTACTGCTCATTGACATAACCTCCTTCAATCAATAATGCTTTCATCTTTGCTTCTGCGTTCTTAACATTTTCCAATGCTTCGAAATATTGTGCTCTCACTATTTCTGGAGCAACAACCTCTTGTTTTTTCTTTTCAATATAAGTATTTACTGCAAGTGTATTTCCTGCTGCATCTAAATCCGCAATAGATACAATCTTACATTTTTCAATGACATCCTTATAATCCTGATAAAGTTTGAACACTTCATTGATATCTTTCTCCTCCATTACGTTTTGAGCACGTTTTGGAGTATAGATATTTGTCGCATCAATCAAGCAAACCTTACCTTTATGTTCTGGTCTCTTATGATTATTCAAGAACAGAATACAAGCAGATACGCCAGTTCCGTAGAACACACCACCTGCAAGGGCTACTACCGCTTCAATCAAATCACTCTTGATAAGCTGTTCACGAATATCTCCTTCTTTGCCGCTATGGAATAAAACTCCCTGTGGAAGAACAACTGCAACTTTACCGTCCATCGGTTTCATGGATTTAATCATGTGCTGAAGCCATGCAAAATCTGCATTAGAATCTGAAGGACACCCCCACATATTACGGCCATACTTATCTGATTCAAAGCTATCAGCGCCCCACTTCTCCTGACCAAATGGCGGATTTGCAAGAACACAATTAAATTTCTGAAGCTGTCCATGTTCAATAAACTTTGGTGTTCTCAAAGTATCACCCTGTGCAACCTTAAAGTCGCTAGCACCATGTAAGAACAAGTTCATTCTTGCAATTGCTGATGTAGACAGATTATTCTCCTGACCATAAATTCTTCCGTAAGTCATTTGCTTATCGCCAATGTGACGAATTGCCTCAATCAGCATACCGCCAGTACCACAAGCTGGATCGTATACAGTGTCTCCTGGCTTAGGATCCATCAGCATAACCATCAATTTTACAATCGTTCTTGGTGTGTAATATTCACCGGCATTTTTCTTAGATAGATCCGCAAACTTCTTGATGAGGTATTCATACGCATCACCCATTACATCTGCGCTATAGTTTTTATTTCCGACCTTCAGACTAGACATGTGTTCAATCAAGTCTTTTAATCTTTCATCTGTAAGCTTTGTTTTGTCGGTCCAAGTAACATCATCAAAACTTGAGAATACTCCACTAAGAGTTCCTGGATTAGCTCGCTCAATACCGTTCATAGCTTTAACGATGATCTTACCTACATCCTGACTTGCGTTTCTCAAATCTTTCCAGTGACAACCTTCTGGAATTACAAAGCTGTGGTTCTCATCAAATGCAGCAAATTCCTCATCACCACCTGAAAGTTCTAATGCTTCCTGCGTTTCTTCGTCATAAACATCGCTTATTCTTTTAAAGAACAGGATCGGTGTTACATAATCCTTAAACTCATCTTGGTTAATTGGACCTCTCAAAATATTACAAGCTTCATACAAGTGAGCAAATAGCTTCTGGCTTGTTGTCTCTTCGTTTTCAGAGATAGAATCTTTCAATTCTTGATCCGCTGTCTCTGTCGCTGATTGAATCATAGATTCTCGACCTCCTGTCTTAACTTTTTTATCTTCAGAACGTTTTATTCTAACGCTCATATCATCGTACATTTTCTCCATCACCGGAGGATATTTGTTTTCAAATAGTATCAATAGCTGCATAAGCTTCTGATCTAAGAATGTTAATGCATGCTTTCTTATATCTGTCGGAATACCATAATATGCTTCTGCAACTCCACCACAGATAGCTGCAACCGTATCACTGTCTCCACCAATAGATATTGCATTTCTAATTGCATCTTCAAATCCAGTAGACTCGAAGAAGGCCTGTAAAGCTTGTGGTACTGTTTCCTGACAAGTTTCATTGAACTGATATGTATCGCGAATTTCATCCAAAGTGAAGTTCATTGGATAATAATTCTTATCAATGTAATCTCTTATTTCAAAGATATTGCTTCCCGTCTTGGCCATAAAAATCGCAACAGCGGTCGCTTCAGCACCTTTAATTCCTTCTGGATGATTATGACTAACTTCTGTCACTAATCTTGACAGTTTCTTAGCTTCCTCAATACTATTAGCAGCAAAACCAGCTGCACTTACTCGCATTGCAGCTCCGTTTCCATAACTGTTATATGGTTTAGGATCATCAGAAAAAATCCATCCATAAAAGCTTCCACCGTATCCACAGTTGGGATAATTTCTACCAACATTCTGCATGCATTCAATCGCATTTTTCGATAAATCACTATGATCTTTTTTACTTACCAATATTGCCTGCGCAATTGCCAGACTCATAATACTGTCATCGGTAGGAAAACACTTATAAGTTAAAAACTCAAAATCTTTACTTCTGTGATTATTCCATTCAAAACGAGACCCGACGATATCTCCGATAATCGCTCCTAACATCTAACGACCTCCTTAAATTCTTGCTTGAAGTCTTGATAACGTTGAACTCCATCTATTTTCTGCCTCTTGGATGGCTTTCTTATATGCTTCAAGTTCTTTTGTATATTCCTCGGCTATTGATTTTTGTTCTTCAATAGAAGGAAGTGGAATTTCTATATTATTTAATTCCTTATAACTGATATTCATTACTGCAGTACCCTGCTGTCTAGTAACTAACATCTTTCTTCCTAGTGGACTATCAAAGAATAGCTTTAAATAAATTGTGGATAAGCTTTCATCGGTAGCTCTAATAACTATTACATTCGATGAAGCAATACATGGATATGCTTGCTCCTCGAATATTGCTATTCTTATAGCTGTTCCTCTTGCAGGTATTAAAAGGTCACCTGTCTGAAGAATATAGTTTGTAATCTTACGATCCTCTTCATCTAAATGATCCAAAGAGGAATAATCAATTTCATACTCACCAATATTAGAAATATTAACAACACCAATACTTCCGTTAGGATCTTTTCGATTGATTGCTTTTCCTCTAAAAATAGAAGCAACCGTTCCAAGCTCCTGCTTTTTCACATTTGACTCCTGGAATTTTATCCAATCTTCATCTTGAGCCTCAAATATTCTATCAACGTTCCAATCTCCCATATCTGTCAGCTCATCTTCGAGTACAAATGTGTCATCTTGAACTACAAGCTTTTTATTACCTGTTTTACGTGCATTTTCATCCTCAAAAACAAATCTCTTGATGGTAACTTCATCTGTTCTTCCAGTTGTAATAGTAAGAAGGAAGGTCTTTACTCCTGTATTATCGAAAATCCCTGATGGCAAATCAGATATCTCTTTTAGGCAATACATTGATTGCAAGAACTCTCTTAACTCTTTTACTGTTCCACCAGCAAATGTAATTTTAGCCGGTAACACAATTGACAAAATACCCTCGCTTCTTAAATGAAGAGCTAAGTTCTCGGCAGCAATCATGTCATACTCTCTGCAAATAAACTCAGAACTTTCATCAGCTTTATCTCTGACACCAAACACCGGAACAGATAAAATCAAATCAAATTTTTCAGATGTAAATTCATACTGATATATATTTGTCTGCTTGATATCAACCATGTCATTGTCGTCAAACATCTCATTTAAGACTTTGTAATAAAACGCATCCATTGTTGTCAAAGTAAAATGAGAATCATAATGTGTTTCAACAAGCCTTTCTAAAAATGGCGAAAACTTCTCCGCTTCTGCAATAAGGACTTCTTGAAAACCATCGATGAAATTCTTTTCCATTTCATCAACAACTGACTCAGGAACTCTAAACTTTGATCTGTCATCCCCATATTCTAAAATGTCAGTCCAACTAAGTTCATCGAATCCCTGTAAAGTTCTATAGATATCAACAAATCTTTCTTTCTCTGGAAATGGATTAGGAATCTCAAAATCAGTAGCAACACTTTCCATTAATTGATACAATTCGTCATAATCCATTTCGTTTTGAGCACAGTCCTGAAGGACCATTACTTTTTTCAATACAGCTAAAACACTTTGATATTCATTTGGCGTATTATTCCCTCTTATAGCATTAAAGAAAGAATACACTCTATCGATTCTTTTATCATTCTTTTTCATGAGCAGCTCCTCCTGCTGTTAGATATTCTAAACCTTCTAACGATACTATATTACCATGCGAATTTATTGTCAATATATTTTGGTATTTGCATACCAAAGTTTACAAATCATTAATTTTCTATCTTTGCCACCTTATATACAATCGTTACAAGGTGAACCCTAGGGTTCATTTTTCCTTGATATACATTCCCTAGTGTCAACCTTCCTAAGCAGACCAATTCCCACAAAGCCATTTTCAAGCATAAAAAGAAAGGCTTTCCAGCAGCCCAATCGTACTCAATAACGATAGCTCTCTGAAAAGCCTTTTATTTACTACATTATTTTTACTTCTTAGGGTTCACTTTTGACATCAAACAGACCGTCTCCACATGTGGTGTAAAACAGAATAGATCAACTGGTACAATCTTTTTAATCTTATATCCAGCTTTCTTCAACGATTCAATATCTGTTATCTGTGTATATGGATTACAAGAGATATACACAACTCTATCTGGAGAAAGCTGTGCTAGTTTATGCATGAATGGTAGTGTCATTCCAGATCTTGGTGGATCTAGAATTACTACATCTGGTTTTATATTCATGCGTTGAATAAACTCTGCCGCATCTACTGCATAGAATTCTGTGTTTAATAATTTGTTGTGCTTTGCATTGTTTTTAGCATCTCGTATAGCTTGTGGAT
>ERZ773055.280-NODE-280-length-34285-cov-5.477768_pt1 | contig 34285 bp, 32 predicted proteins | sample MGYA00580515_ERZ773055 | MGnify/ENA primary metagenome ERZ773055 (study PRJEB29015, sample SAMEA2737993) | human oral metagenome | biome: human oral; feature: human-associated habitat; material: dental | place: China | collected 2064 ...
AAACGAAGCAGAGCAAAAGCGCGGCACAGACGGGAGAGGATGTGCGCTCGGCGCGGGCGGACGAAAGCGCAAGCAAAAATGCGCGGCAACGCGGCAGAGATGAAAAGAGCGCGCGCTGGAAAAACGCCGAAGAGGTCATCGCAGCGGCAAGTCTCGAGTTCGCGCCGCTTTTGCACTCATATCTGGACGAGCTTTTTAAATTGCAGCCGAACGAGAGCGCGTATTACGCGGAGTATCCGTGGCGCGGGCTTAGTTACGAGAGCTCGCAAATCTGGCGCGAGAAGCTTGCGGATCCGCAGACGAGCAGGGATGAGCGGCAAAAAATTTTTTAGTTGCTTGCTGCAAACCCGCGATCCGCGAAACGTAAAATTTGCCTGCGAGTTCGCGCTTGCGGAGGATTTTTTCGATCGCCCGTGCGATTTACTCGAATATATAGGCTACTGGCTGGAGGCCGTGGGATTTACTTTTGAGCGGACTAAATTTGACGCAGACGGCGCGGCTCAAATGGCAGCAAATGAAATTTTAAAAATGGATGCGGGCAAATGCGGCGGCGCCAAGCAAACCCAACCTAGCGAGCGCGACATATCGCAGATGTCAAACGAGCCGGGCGGCGGTACTTCAGCGTCGTTGCAAGCGGATGAGCGCGACGTATCGCGTAAAAATTTAGATGAAGCGTGCGATGCGGCAAGCGCCGTTAAATTTAACGCTGGCGAGTTAAAATCGGCAGCGAGCCAAAATTTTAAAGCGTGCGCAGCTGAACACGGCTCTAAATTTAATTCAAACGAGCCAGCCGCCGACAAATCACAAAAAGCGCCGAACTATGAAATAAGCTTTGGCGGCGAGAAATTCAGGCTCAAAAGATACTGCAGCCAGCGCGTGTATCATATAATCTTTCCGCGCGGCTATTTCGGCGCGCCCTATGCGCCGCATCTGGCGAAGCACCATCCGACCTGGCGGTTTGAGGGCGGCGAGGCGGGATATAGGCTCGGCGGGGTTTTGGATGAGGCGGACGGCGATGTGCAAAATCCGCTATTTCATCTCATCACGCTTGATCCGCTGCCCCGTGAACTGCCCGTACGCTCGCTGCCTCGCCTAATCCTCGCCGCGCATGTTAGAGAGATAAACGAGGGCGAGGTAGTCTTTTACGAGCACGACGCGCAGGGTATGCCGCGACGTATCGGCGAAAGGACGCAGGTCGAATACGCATTTGACGAACCGATAAAGGAGTGCGAAGTAGTACTTGCGCCCACGCCGGCGCGCTGGGCGGCTCAGGACTGGGGGATGTCAAACAGCAGGCAAAACCTCGCGCGCATCGGCGGCGAGCCCTCGTGGATACAGGGTGCGCAGGTGCCGACGTGTCCGATATGCGGCGAAAAGATGGAGTTTTTGATGCAGCTTGACAGAGAGCTTCCAAGCTGCGAGCAAGGCGGCGAGGTATATTTCGGCAGCGGCGGGATCTTGTACGCGTTTTGGTGCGAACGGACGCGGGTGAGCGGGTTTTTTATGCAGTGCACGTGAGTGAAATTTTGGAAAAATGCGCAAATGGACAAACGGATGATCACGGCGAAAATAAAAAGAAGGGGCAATGTTTGGTATTTTGACGATTATTTTAAGTCGCTTCGCAAGAATGAAAACGAAATAGCAAAGCCTATCAGGCAGTTCGTCTTGGATCCGAAAAGGTATCTGTTTAATACAAAAGAGACCCTTCACGACGCCGTTTTGACTGAATTTAAATTTGGCATTTTAAAAAACGAAGATAGACTGACGATGAAATTTTTATCGTCCTACCGAGATAGAAATTTTAAATTAGTTTTCAAAAACGTCTTAGCCATCCGCTTCAAAATGGACGACAAGAGCTTTAAAAATAACGATCTGATAGTTCATCAATTTTCGCTAAAGCCTAGAAGCGTTTGCGAGTATGATTTTATCTTTGCGAGCGGACAGAGGATAACCGTAAAATTTAAACGGCTTGAGATCATTGAGGAATTCTTGTAGGAGCGCCGCGTTGTGGGCGGCGGGATTTTGCGTATTTTGGTGCGAATGGACGCGGGCGGGCGCGTTTTTATGCGGTGCGTGAGCTAAAATTTTGCAAAATCCTAAACGAAAATCGTAAAATTTTAAGCAAAATTTATTCTAAGATAATAAAGCGGCAAAATTTGCCGAGCATTTCGGCGCGTAAAATTTTTTAGCTTGTTCGGCGAGAATATGTAAATTTACGCAGAGCCTAAGCGTAAATTCCCTCCACCAGCGTCTCTACGAACTGATCCGAGTTAAATTCCGCCAAATCCTCCATCCGCTCGCCCACACCGACGAAAAGTATCGGCAGCCGCAGTTCGCGTGCTATGGCGAAAAGTGCGCCGCCTTTGGGCGTGCCGTCGAGCTTCGTGATGATAATGCCGTCGAGCCTTACGATCTCGTTGAACGCCCTAGCTTGCGCGACGCTGTGATTGCCCTGAGTGGCGTCGAGCACGATGATCTTGCGGTGCGGTGCGCCGCTTTTTGCGCGGTCGCAGATGCGCACGATCTTCTCTAGTTCCGCGGCTAAATTTTTCTGATTTTGAAGACGTCCGGCGGTGTCGATCAGGACGCGATCGATGTTTTTAGCGCTAGCCGAGCTTACGGTGTCAAACGCCACAGCAGCGGGATCGTGCCCCTGCGCGGTCGCTACGATCGGTAAATTTAGAATCTGCGCCCATTTTTTTAATTGCTCGACCGCGCCCGCACGAAAGGTATCGCATGCGCCTAAAATCACGCTTTGGCCGCTATTTTTATATAAATTTGCAAGCTTTGCGGTTGTCGTAGTTTTGCCCGCGCCGTTTACGCCGATGATGAGCTCTACGAACGGCTTCTCATCTGCGGCTTTAGCGATCTCGTAATCGAAATAGCTCTTCAAAACGCCCTTGAGATCATCTTTTGCGACTAGCTTTTTTTCGGGAAGTTTTTCTAAAATTTCTTCCACGAGCTCGTAGCCTACGTCGGCTTCAAGCAGCATCTCTTCTAGGATTTCTTTTGAAATTTTATCTTCGCTTTTCGCGCCTCGCATCGCGTCTATGGTCTTGCTAAGCCCTTTTTTAAAAAATTCGAACATCAGAAAATTTTCTCCAATTCGGTCATTAAAATTTCTTCCGGCATCAGCCCGAAATATTGCGCGCTAAACTCGCCCTTTTCGTCGTATATCGCCATATACGGCACTTCGTTTATGCCGCCTAGCGCCTTTGTAAAAAAGTCCGTCCCTTCGCCGTAAGCGATCGCGTAGTTTACCTCGTGCGCGCTTGCATAGGTTTTTGCATCGTCTAAATTTGCGTCACCGATCATTACGCCGATTATGTCAAGCTTGCCGGAGTAGGCTTGTTTGGCGGCATTTAGCGCGCTTACCTGCACGGCGCAGGCGTCGCACCACGGCGTAAAAAACGCAAATAGCGTCACGGTGGAGTTATTATCGATGTTAAAACCCTGTTTTGTCTTTTGCATATTTAAAATTTTGCCGTTACTAAGCTGAAGGGTAAAAGGAGCGGTATAATCGACTTGGATCACGGCTTCGGTTTCGGGCTGCGGCTGCGTGGCGTTGGCCTCGGTCGGGGTATCGCTTGATTTTTTATCCTCATCATCGCCGCAACCCGCAAGAAACAAAACAGCCGTAAAAAGTGCTAGAAAAAAACGAAATTTCATAATAAACCTTAAAATTTAATCGCAAGATTATACAAAAACTAGCTAAAATAAGCGTTAAAATTTTATAAAAGGCTTAAGCTATGCAAAAGAATGAATTTAGAGCAATTTGCAAATCGCGTCTAAAATCTCACGCCGCGCGCGCGGCTAGATGCGAGCATTACGCACTTTTATGGCGGCTGGAGCGGCTGATAAAATTTTTAAAAGCGCGTAAAATTTTGATATTTTTGCCGATGAGCTACGAGCCGAACGTTTTGATTTTAAGAAAAAAGCTATCAAAAAGCTGCGAATTTTACGTTCCGTTTATGGTGGATATTAGTTTAAAAATGGTAAGATTGCGCCAGCCTTTTAAAATTTCGCGCTTTGGGTTGCGCCAGACGCTTCCGCAAAACGGGTATTTTAAAAAGGTCGATCTAGCCGTGGTTCCAGCTATCGGAGTGGATGGCGCAATGGCTAGAATAGGACATGGGAAAGGATTTTACGATATGTTTTTTTCAGGTCTGAAGCTTAAGCCCGCAATCGCGTTCGTGAGTATAAAAGACTGCTTTTGCAGCGAAATTTTATCGCTTGATCACGACGTAAAGGGTGATTTTTACATAACTCCGAGCCAAAATTACCTAAAAAGAGGAAAGTATGATAGAGATTTTAATCGCCTTGTGCGCTCTTGCGGTGGGCGCTGGCATAGGATACTTAGTAGCTAGAAAGATCAATAACGCCAATTACGATTTTTTCGTAGAACAAGCTAAAGCTAAAGCCAAAGCTATAGAATTTGAAGCCGAGGGCATCTTGCGAAATTCTAAAATTTCGGTGCAGGAAGCGGAGTTTGAAGCTAAGAAAAAATACGAAGATAAGGCAAGCAAACTGCAGAAAGAATTTAACGTTAAATTTGACGAGCTCGGCAAAAAGGAGCACGCGCTTCTAACCGAGCAAGAGATTTTAAAAGACAGCAAAAAAGAGCTCGAAAGCGCCAAAAAAGAGGCGAAATTCCTCTACGAAGAGGGCTCAAATTTAAAGAAAAGCTATGAAGAGAAGCTAGCTGAAGCGCTTAAAGTTTTGGAGCGCGTGGCGGGCTTTACGCAGGACGAGGCGCGCGCGCAGGTGCTTAAGAAGGTCGAGGAGCAAAGCCGCACCGACATCGCTCACATCGTGCGAAAATATGAAGAAGAAGCCAAAAAAGAGGCGCGAAAAAAGGCAAATTATATTTTGGCGCAGGCTACGTCGCGCTTTGCGGGCGAATTTGCCGCCGAGCGACTTATCAACGTCGTAAATATCAAAAATGACGAGCTTAAAGGCCGCATCATCGGCAAGGAGGGGCGCAACATAAAGGCGCTTGAGATGACTCTTGGCGTGGACGTCATCATCGACGATACCCCGAATGCGATCATCGTAAGCTCTCACAACCTCTACCGTCGCGCCATCGCCGTTCGCGTCATCGAAACGCTTATCGAGGATGGCAGAATTCAGCCTGCGCGCATCGAGGACATCTACAAAAAAGTAAGCGACGAATTTGAAGCTAGTATCGCCGAAGAGGGCGAAAATATCGTAATGGATCTAGGTCTTAGCAAAATTCACCCCGAAATTTTAAAACTCATCGGCAAGCTTAAATTTCGCGCCAGCTACGGGCAGAACGCCCTTGCGCACAGCCTTGAGGTCGCACATCTTGCGGGCATCATCGCCGCAGAAACGGGCGGAGATCAAAAGCTAGCTAAGCGAGCAGGCCTACTTCACGACATCGGCAAGGCGCTAACTCACGAGTACGAGGGCTCGCACGTGGATCTGGGCGCCGAAGTTTGCCGCCGCTACAAAGAGCATCCGGTGGTGATAAACGCTATCTACGCCCACCACGGTCACGAGGAGGCTACGAGCGTAGAAAGTGCCGCAGTCTGTGCCGCAGACGCGCTAAGCGCCGCGCGCCCGGGCGCTAGACGAGAGGTGCTAGAGAGCTATCTAAAGCGCGTTAGCGACATCGAAGCGATCGCGATGAGTAAAACGGGCGTCAAGCAGGCCTATGCGATCAACGCAGGCCGCGAGATCCGCGTCATTGCAAATGCTAAGCTTATGAACGACGATGAGGCGGTTTTGGTCGCTAAAGAGATCGCTTCGGAGATCCAAGATAAGGTTCAATTCCCAGGCGAAATCAAGGTTAACGTCATACGCGAGCTTCGCGCGGTCGAGATAGCCAAATAAGGAGTATGAAATGAAAAAATTTATAATCGTTTTATTTTTGCTTTTTAACGCGGCATTTGCCGATGATGAGCTCATCATCAACAGCGCAAGCGCCTATTCGTCGGTAATGCGCACAAACTCGCAGTACAAGTATCTAGCGCAACAAGCCCGCGCGATAGTGATCTTTCCGAGCGTAAAAAAGCTGGGCTTCATCATAGGCGGAATGTACGGCGAGGGGATCATCATCTACAATAATGACGGCGCGCATAGTGTAAGCGGTGCTGAGATCAGCAGCGCTAGCGTAGGACTTCAGATCGGCTATGAGGATAATTATCTAGTCATTTTCGTAATGCATGACGATGTAATCCAAAAAATGCGAAATTCCCAAATCACGCTTTCGGGCGACGCTACGGCAGTTGCAGGTAACTACAGCGCCGATTCTGGCTCTTTAGATGTGCTAAATCAAGATATGTACGTCTTTACGAATAAAGGCGGGCTGTTTGCGGGCGTGAGCCTGGGCGGTTCGGTGCTAGAGACCAAAAACGACCGCGCTTTTGATCCAAATACCGAGGGCTATGCGCTTTTGATGCGAGTAATCGGCGCAGATGAGTAAAATTTAGCTAAAGATGCTAAGGCGCATAGCTTAGCGAAAAATTTTGCTTTATGGGCGTTTTATTAGCGGCTTGGAATTTTGCTCGCGTAATTTCTGCAGAATAATAGACTTGGGTGCGTAATTTTATTGCAATTCGCGGGGTGGGAGGCATTTGAGGATATCGCGTAAGTCCTGCGTAATTCGCAAGTTACTTTTAATTCTAAAGAAGTCGAAATTTTGTCATTAAATTTATAGTCGCAAAATTTTACCGCTAAATTTTGCGGTGATTTTACTTGATGTCTAGAAATTTTATTTTAGAATTTCGCTCAATATTTTGCGGCGAAATTTTGTATTTTGCGACAGCTGCGCGGAATTTTAAATTTAATGTCACAGCAAAATCAAGTGGCGTCGTGGGACGTTATAGTGAAGTTTTCGCGCCGAATTTTAAAGCTGCTTTAGTCAAAATTTATAGAATTTTATACGATCTAATGAAAGGATTCGATGGAATCGATGTTTGCAAACCTCCATACGTGGGGGTATCTGATACTGTTTTTGTATTCGCTGGGCGGAGGATTTTTGGCGCTTGCGGCGGCGGGCGTGCTAAGCTCGGCCGGTGAGCTCAATATCGTCTTATGCATCGTAATCGCCTGCATATCGAACTTCATAGGCGATTCGGGGCTGTTTTTAGTAAGCCGCTACAATAAAAAAGAGATCATGCCCTATCTGCGCAAACAGCGCCGCAACCTTGCTCTGGCGCAGATTTTGTTTCGCAAATACGGCGACCGCATAATTTTAATCAAAAAATTCATCTACGGCCTCAAAACCCTCGTACCGATCGCGATCGGCATCACAAAATATTCATTTTTAAAATTTAGCGTCATCAATGCCGTAAGCTCGCTCATTTGGGCGCTTGTGGTAGGGCTACTGAGCTACTACGCGGGTGATTTCGTGCGCGAGCTCTATATGCATATCAAGGACGCGCCGTGGATCGCTCCGCTGGCTCTAGGCGCGATAGTAGCGGCGATCGTGCTCTATTTTCGCTTCGCCACGCGTAAAAGAGGCTAGCGGTGGCAAAAAAGCTGATCCCGCTCGCAATTTTCGCAGCACTTCTTTTGGTGCTAAATTTCATCTCCAATTCGCGCAGCCCCGCGACTAAAGATGAGCGGATTTTTACCTCCAAAACCCTGGATGCTGCGTCGCGTAAAGGCGGCGTGCAAAATTCTGTAAGCAGCACCGATCGTAAAATTTCAAGCTCGCAAAATCCTGCAAGTAGCGTCGGTGCAAAAGATGAGAGCGGCGCAAGAAACGCAGACGGCGAAGCAGAGCGCGAGGCAGACCTAGGAGATTTAAAATCTCATCCGCGAGAAAACGAGCCCGCCGAGGCAAATCCTAAAGATGAGGCGGATATCCACAGGCGGAGCAGCGTAGATTACGAAGCTTCACATTCACAAAATCCCGCCGAAAATTTTAAAAATCAGCTTGCGGACGAGCCCTGCATAAGCAGGGAGTGCGTGAGCGCTCATATCCGTCGTACGGGGTCTTTGCCGCAAAATTTCATCACGAAAAAGCAGGCCGGTGAGCTTGGCTGGCAGGGCGGTGATCTGTGGCGATACGCGCGCGGTAAGAGCATCGGCGGCGACCGCTTCGGCAATTTTGAGCGTAGACTACCTGATAAAAAGGGACGGACTTGGCGCGAATGCGACATCGAGTATCGCGGCGGCCCGCGCGGCGCGAAGCGGCTGATATTTTCAAACGACGGGCTGATCTTCTATACCGCCGATCATTACGAAAGCTTCGAGCGCGTGCAATGAGTTTAAATTTTAAAACGCGCAGCGCCGCAAAGATCATCATCGACGGCGCAAAGATCAGACGCAAAGATCAAATTTTCGCGCTGTTTGCCGCAGCGCTAAATTTCGAGCCCGAATACGTCGCAAATTTAGACGCGCTCTACGACGCGCTGGGCGAGCGAGGCGGGCAGGTTTTTGTCGTCATCAAAAGGGGCGGAATTTTAAAACTAAGGCTGGGTAAATTTTATGATATTTTGCTGGATGTTTTGCGTAGTGGCGAGGCGAAAATTTTAATCTTATGAGCTCGCGCGGCAGCCATTCCGCTTTAAAGCTAAATTTTGCCGAGGAAAAGGTAGGTTTGTTTCGGCGCAGTTTCGAGCATACCGTTAAATTTTGCCGAATTTTAGAGCTTATTAAAAGAGGCGATTTTAGAAATTTCGCTCACAAAGCTCACGCGGTCAAATTTAAACTCAAGCCCATACCGCCAATCTCTGCGGCGCGGGTTTGCAAAGTCGCTAAATTTAACCGCGTTCGCTTCAAATTTAATCTTAAGCGCGAGATACCAGCAGCTCCAGATCCCGCACGGACAGCCCAGTAGAACGACATCTCGCTCATCTTGCGCCAGATCAGCCTCAAGCGCGGCGCGCAAAAATAGCTCCTCAAAATCGATCAAGCTCAAATAAGCATAGCTTCCCGCGATGCTAGCTTGCCCGTCCTTTGCGGCAAAGCTTTGCTCACACCGCCTAATTAGCTCGAGCAGAGGCTCGCCGTTTATCGCAACGACGACTTCGGTAAAGCTTTCACCCTCAATTTCGTAATCGTTTAGGTAAAATTTAATGCTATCCATGCGGCAATCTCGCTAAATGATCTATTTTGCGCCGTATTTGCACTGGCCTGCTAAAATTTCGTCGCAGTTTAGCGAATTTGAAGTGAAATTTGGTTGAAAATCAAAAATTCGCCGATAAAGCGCAGATCAAATGGATATTTCGTAAAATTTAATGATTTTGAACTCGCGGAGCTTGCTTTCGGTGAGCACAAACTTAAATTCGCAAAAAAGCTCAATTTGTGTAGATGAAAGAAGCGAAAATAAAAGGTTAAATTTCATCACAGATCAAAGAGATCGAAACAAGGGTTAAATTTTGCTATGGATAAAGAAGTCGAAATTTAGAAATGAGGGGTTAAATTTAATTCGTTTTTTAGGGCGTTTAAATTTAACCCCGCCGCGGCTACATCATTTCGCCGCTTTTGTGCTCGTGCTCGGTGTAGGTTACCGGAATATCCTTCTTGCCTTTTCCCGGTGTATACACTCCCTCTCCGCGTTTGAAAAGAAGCTCGATACCTTCGTCGTTCGTAAGCATTATGCCGCTTGCGGAAGCCGCGCGTTTAAGATTATGCTTTTTACCCTTTTCATCGGTTAACACGCCTGTTGCGAACATATCGTTCGAGCTAAGGCTGATGCGCTTATCTCCGGTATCTCCGAGTAGAAATACGATCGTGTGCGCTACGGACTCTTGCTTTTGCTGCGGAGCCGTATCGGCCTTAGGTTGGTTGCATCCGCTTAAAATCGCGATTGCCGCTAATGACGAGAATACAATTCGTCTCATTTTTTCTCCTTTAAAAAAAGTTCGCGAATTATATAGCCAAAAAGTAAATCCTAGATTTCGCGACTTTTTATTTAATCAAAGATTAACCCAAATTTAGTAAAATTCCAGCTGAAAACATCCCAAATAAGGAGAACCTTATGGCAGTAAAAATCGCAATTAACGGCTTTGGAAGGATCGGTAGGTGCGCGGCTAGAATTGCGCTAAGCAGGGACGATGTAGAGCTTGTGGCGATCAACGATACCGCTAAGCGCGAGCTTACGAGATACCTGCTTCAATACGACACCGTTCACGGCGAGTTTCGTAAAAAAGTAGAAATTATAAGCGACGAATGCATAGCCGTAGACGGAAAAAAGATCCGCGTCTATTCCACCAGAGAGCCTGCGGAGCTTGATTTTGCGGGCGATGGTGCAGAAGCTGTGCTTGAATGTACTGGTGCGTTTTTAACGAGCGAAAAATGCAAGCCGTTCATAGATAACGGTATCGGCGTAGTCGTAATGAGCGCGCCTGCCAAGGATGATACGCCTACTTTCGTAATCGGCGTTAATGAGGGCGCTTATGCAGGACAGCGCGTCATCTCAAACGCTAGCTGCACCACTAACGGCCTGGCTCCGATTGCAAAAATTTTAGACGATGAGCTTGGCATCGAAAAGGGTCTGATGACGACGATTCATGCCTATACACATGGACAGAGTCTAGTCGATGTAAAGGCCAAGGACTTTCGCCGTTCACGCGCCGCAGCTCTTAATATCGCTCCGACTACGACGGGTGCGGCAAAAGCGATTAGTAAGGTACTTCCGCAGCTAAGTGGTAAGATGCACGGACAATCTGTGCGCGTGCCGGTGGCTAACGTTTCGATGGTTGATCTAACGGTGCTAACGCACAAGCAGACGAGCGCCGAGGAGCTAAATGAAATTTTCCGTCGCTATGCCGCTAAAGAGATGAAAGGAATTTTGCTCGTAGACGACGATAGCCGCGTCAGCAGCGATTTTTGTACTTCAGAATACTCCAGCATCGTAGCTAGCGACTGCACGCAGGTAATTGACGGCAATCTGATAAAAGTGATGAGCTGGTATGACAACGAGTGGGGATATAGCGAGCGCCTCATCGATTTAGCCCTATATGCGGCAAAAAGAAGGAAATAAGATGGGCGAAATTCTTTCGATTAAAGATTTGAAATTTAAAGACGGCGCGCGCGTTTTTATCAGGTGTGATTTTAACGTGCCGATGGATGAGTTTTGCAATATTACGGACGATCGCCGCATTCGTTCGTCTATCCCTACGATTAAATATTGCTTAGACGAGGGCTGTGCGGTAATTTTAGCCAGCCACTTAGGGCGCCCAAAAAACGGATACGAAGAAAGACTTAGCCTAAAGCCTGTGGTAAAGAGGCTATCTAGGCTTTTGGAGCGCGAGATAAAATTTGTCTCCGACGTCGCGGGCGAGGAAGCTGGAGCTGCGGTAAATTCGCTTAAAAAGGGCGAAGTGCTTCTACTAGATAATCTGCGCTTCGAAAAGGGCGAGAGCAAAAACGACGAAGCACTAGCTAAGAGGCTCGCAAGCTACGCGGAATTTTATATCAACGATGCTTTTGGCGTATGCCACCGCGCGCATGCTTCGGTAGAGGCGATTACGAAATTCTACGATGAGGCGCATAAGGCGGCGGGATTTTTATTGCTAAAAGAGATAAAATTCGCCAAAGACCTTATTAAAGATCCTGCGCGTCCTTTTGTAGCCGTAACGGGCGGCAGCAAAGTAAGCGGCAAGCTTCAGGCACTTAAAAATTTACTTCCTAAAGTCGATAAGCTCATCATCGGAGGCGGCATGGCGTTTACCTTTTTAAAAGCCGTCGGATATGACATCGGTAATTCGCTTTTAGAGGAGGATCTTATATCTGACGCACTAAATATATTGCGCCGCGGCAAAGAGCTTGGGGTTAAAATTTATATCCCCGTTGATGCCGTCGCAGCTCCGCAATGCTCGCAAGACGCCGTTACAAAAAAGGTTACCGTCCAAGAAATTCCAAGCGATTGGATGGGGCTAGATATCGGACCTGCGACCGTAGCGCTTTTTAAAGAAGCCTTAGACGATGCACAAACGATCTGGTGGAACGGACCGATGGGGGTTTTTGAGATCGATAAATTCGCTCGCGGCAGCCTGCATATATCGCACGCGATCGCAGATAGCGACGCCACGACCGTAGTGGGCGGTGGCGATACTGCAGATGTCGTCGAACGCGCTGGCAACGCTGATGATATGACTTTTATTTCTACCGGAGGCGGCGCGAGCTTAGAACTCATCGAGGGCAAGGAGCTGCCGGGCGTGCGAGTGCTTACTGCTAAAACGGAGCTGCGATGATACTGGCGGCGAATCTTAAATGTAACCATACTCGCGCTAGCTTTGAGCGGTATGCTAAAGCTTTAGATGAAGGCTTAGCGGGCGGAATTTCGCGCGAGGATGAAATTTTGGTTTTTCCTCCTGCTAGCGCATTTTGCGCGAGGGTGAAAAATTTTACTCAAGGCGCGCAAAATTTCTATCCTGCCGCGCACGGCAGCTTTACGGGCGAGATCGGCGGCGATATGCTGGCGGAATTTGACGTCAAAACCGTTCTTATCGGTCACAGCGAGCGGCGCGCCATTTTGGGCGAGAGCGCGGAGCTGATAAGAGAGAAATTCGGTTTTGCTGCGGCGCAGGGCTGGCGCATCGTCTTTTGCGTCGGCGAGGATGAGGCGGCATTTGCGCAAAACCGCAGCGAGGAGTTTGTAGCGACACAGCTTGAGGGTATCGATCTGAAATATCCGAGCTTAGTACTAGCCTACGAGCCCGTCTGGGCGATCGGCACTGGCAGAAGCGCGCAGTGCGAGCAGATCGAAAGAATGCTAAATTTCTTGCGTGCTAAAAGCCCCGCGCCGCTACTTTACGGCGGCAGCGTGAATGCTGAAAATATCGCAAAAATTTGCGCGATAAGAGGTTGCGACGGGGTGTTAGTGGGCACAGCAAGCTGGGACGCCTCGAAGTTTTTGGAGCTTATACGCGTCGTCTCGTGAGCGTCTTTTAATGAGTTGGAAATTTTAAGTCTGCGACAGGCTATGCGCCTAGTCTTGACTTAAAATTTCTACACAACATTAAAATCCATCTCACGATACTGCCGCTATCGAATTTGGTTTCAAATTTGGGTTGCAAAATTTTTAAGTCAAATTGCGAAGGATTTTTCGCTTAGTCAAGGCAAAATTTAAAAAATAAGCGGAGCGAACATATGGTTCGTGAGCATTATTTTTTAAATTTTAACGCAGAATAAGTAGAAAAAGCCAAGCAAAAATAGAAAGGAGAAATAATGATTTTAAAAGGAAAAAAAGGCCTCATCGTCGGCGTCGCTAACGCCAAATCCATCGCTTACGGCATCGCCGAAGCTTGTCACGAGCAGGGTGCGCAGATGGCGTTTACCTACCTAAACGACGCGCTAAAAAAACGCGTAGAGCCGATCGCAGAGGAGTTTGGCAGCAAATTCGTCTACGAACTTGACGTAAACAATCCTGCTCACCTTGACGGCCTTGCGGATCGCATAAAAGCGGATCTGGGCGAGATAGATTTCGTCGTGCATGCCGTGGCCTATGCGCCCAAAGAAGCGCTAGAGGGCGAGTTTGTAAATACTACAAAAGAGGCCTTTGATATCGCGATGGGCACGAGCGTGTATTCGCTACTGAGCCTCACGCGCGCGGTGCTTCCGGTGCTAAAAGATGGCGGCTCGGTGCTCACGCTAACCTACCTCGGAGGGCCGAAATTCGTGCCTCACTACAACGTAATGGGCGTCGCAAAAGCAGCACTTGAAAGCTCAGTGCGCTACCTCGCTCACGATCTTGGCGCGCGCGGTATCCGCGTAAACGCTATCAGCGCGGGCCCGATCAAGACGCTTGCCGCAAGCGGAATAGGCGACTTTAGGATGATTTTACGCTACAACGAGATCAACGCGCCGCTCAAGCGCAACGTCACGACGCAAGACGTCGGCAAAAGCGCGATGTATCTACTCAGCGACCTTGCTAGCGGCGTGACCGGCGAGGTGCATTACGTCGACTGCGGCTACAACATCATGGGTATGGGCGACGTGGCCACCGACGCCGAAGGTAAGACGATCCTCGCGTGGGATGCGGCCAAGACCGAGTAAAGCGGCGCAAAGGGCGATCGGGCCGATCCGACGGCTAGGTATAACGGATGTCGTTTATAGCGGCGCGTTTTGCCTTGCGATGCGGTAAAAGCCGTAGCCGGGCGACGCGACTTGCGGACTTTGGCTCGGTACTGCGCGCCTGATAAATAAATTTGCAATGAAACTGCAAAACGCCGCCATAGACCCGCCGTTTTGCGCGGAAGCGACGAGAGCAGAAAGCCTTGCTTCTGTTTTTGCCTGGATTATTACCTTGATCCCTACTACGGCTGCACGCTGGCGCATGAGAGCGAAATTTTCGCCCTTTTGCAGGAGCTGCTTCTTACCGAGCGCTCGCAAGCCATCATAGATGATATTTTGCAGCTTCTGGGCGATTACTGCGGCGATTTTAGCGTGCTGCGAAGCAGGATTTGCGAGGTGTCAGGCGAGCTTTTGCCGGGTATCAAGCGCTTGATCGAAGGATAAATTTAACGACCGGCACGCTTTTGTTCGCGGTAATTGCGCCGCGGCTAGCAGTAGCGAAATTTGCCGCGCCTCCGCGCGCCCCTTTTTGCTGCGAAAATGCGGCAGCATAAAATTTTAAGGTTGGAAGCGGCGATGAAAACTTTGGATGAGCGAGGAGCTAGGTCTAGCGAGCATACTTAAAAATGGCATGGAGATAGAGGATTATTTCAGAGCCGTTTTTGAAAAAAGCGGTAAACCCGCTATAAAGGAGCTTAATGAAAAAGGATTATATCTGCGTATTCGACTGCGAGACGATCCCCGACGTAGCGGCGCTGATGCGGGTGCTGGATGAGGACGCGATCGCGGACTGCTTTGAGCCTTTCGATAAAAAAAGCTTCGCAAAGCTTCTTGACGCGCAGCTCTCGCAAAAGATCGGCGGCGAGAAGCAAAGTGCGCCTTTAAATTTTGCTGTAAATTCGGCGGAGCAGAATTTTAAAATAGAAAATTCCGAGCAAAATTCTGCACCTCAAAGCTTTACGCAGCAAGACGTCGCGTCTCAAAGCTTCGCCAGTGAAAATTCCGCTGAAAATCTCGCGCAGAGAAATTTTACGAGCGAAAATTCCATGTCGCAAAATACGGCGCCCAAAAATTCTGTGTCGCTAAATTTAACCTATGACGATACCGCGCCTCAAAGCTCCGCAGCGCAGAGCTCTGCGACGGAAAATTCCGAGCTCCGAAGCCCCACACCTCAGAATTTTGCAGCGGAAAGCTCTACGCCTCAAAGCTTCGCATCCCAAAGCTCAAAGAGCGAAAATCTCGCTTCAAATTCCGCGCAAGATCTCGCGCTAAATTTTAAAATTTACGGCGAGCAACCGATCTTTAATGCAGATAAAAGCAAAATTTTAAACCACAAATTGCTCTCGCTTAGGGCGATGGAGATTTTCAAAGAAAAAACCGGCAGCGAATTCCTGCCCGTCTGCTTCCACCGCGTCGTTAGCATTAGCGCCGTGATGGCGGACGGATTCGGCAGATTTTTGCGCGTCTCGACGCTTGAGGGCGAGAGCGAGCGCGATAAAATCGCAAAATTCCTAGCCTTCATCGAGGATTTTAATCCGCGCCTCGTGAGCTTCAACGGGCGCGGGTTTGATCTGCCGATGATTATGGCGCGCGCGATGTGCTATGATCTAAGCGCCGCGGCGTATTTTGAGACGAACGATCGCGATAACAACAAGAGCAAATGGGAGAACTACCGCAGCCGCTACGACGGGCGGTTCCATCTGGATCTGCTCGATCACATCAGCGATTTTGGCGCCGTGCGCGGGCTCAAGCTCGATCATATCTGCGCTAGCGTGGGCCTTCCTGGCAAATACGACGTGCACGGCGATCAGGTCTTGCAGCTGTATTACGCAGGCGAGCAGGTCAAGATCGACGAGTACTGCAGATCCGACGTGCTCAACACCTACTGGCTGTTTTTGAAATACGAGCTTTTGCGCGGCAAGATCACCAAGGACGACTATTTGAATTATATCGCGGTGATGGGCGAATTTTTGCAAAAAGAGTGCGCGGGCATGAGCTACACGCCCGTTTTTTGCGACTTTATAGAAAGGGAGCTAACGGCATATGCGAAGTGAAATTTTTAAAATTTTAAAAGGCGCGGTTTTGGGTGCGCTATTTTTGGCCTGCGGCGCGGTCGCGGACGAGGCTAAATTTAAACCGATGTTGCTTAAAGAATATGTCCCGGGCATGAATATCACGGGCTGGGTCGTTAGCGAGAAGCTAGACGGCGTGCGCGCGATCTGGGACGGCAAAAATCTGCGCTCCAGGCGCGGCAAGATCATAAACGCTCCTGAGGGCTGGAGCGCGGGCTTTCCGCCGTTTTTCGTGGACGGCGAGCTATACACGGCGCGCGGAGAGTTTGAGCAGCTCGTTTCGATCGTCTCTTCTAGCGTGCCCGATGAGCGGTGGAGCAGGGTAAAATTTTACGCGTTTGACCTGCCGAAGGAGCAGAAAAACCTAAGCGCAAAGATGGAAATTTTAAGAAATTTTATCGCTTCAAGCGGCGCGCAAAATTTACTCATCGTGCAGCAGACCCCGGTAAGTACGCACGCCGACGTGCAGGCGTATTTTGATCGCGTCATCGCAGCAGGCGGCGAGGGGGTCGTGCTGCGCGATCCAAACGCGCTTTATGAAAGCGGGCGCAGCGATAAAATTTTAAAATACAAAAAGACGCACGATAGCGATTGCAAGGTCGTAAAAATCAACCCCGGCTACGGCAAAAACGAGGGCAAGATGGGCTCTTTAAGCTGCGTGGATCTACGTAGCGGAGTGAAATTTAAAGTAGGCACGGGCTTTAGCGATGAGATGCGGGCAAATCCGCCTAAGGTGGGCACGATCATCACCTATCAATACCAAAACCTAACCCGCGAGAAAAAGCCGCGCTTTCCCGTATTTTTGCGCGTGCGACCAGCGATTTAATCTAAGGGGCTATAATCGCGTATTTTGATAAATTTGATCCGAAGGAGAATAGATGAAAATTTTAATCACAGGCGGCGCGGGATACATCGGCAGCCACGTCGCAAAAGCGCTTTTAGAAGCGAACCGCCACGACGTCGTCATACTGGATAATCTTTGCAAAGGCTCGATGCGAGCGATCGAGGCGCTTCGCAAAATAGGCGAGTTTGAGTTCGTGCAAGAGAGCCTAGAAAATACCCCCGCAATCGAGAAGCTTTTTAAGCGCGAGAAGTTTGATGCGATCATTCATTTTGCGGCGTTTATCGAGGTTTTTGAAAGCACGCAAAATCCGCTAAAATACTATCTAAACAACACCGCCAACGCGATGAATTTGATCGCGCTTGCGAACAAATACGGCGTGAAAGACTTTATCTTTAGCTCCACTGCGGCGACCTACGGCGAGCCCGACATCCCGCAAGTAAGCGAGGAAACTCCGCAAAATCCGATCAATCCGTACGGCAGAAGCAAGCTGATGGTCGAGTGGGTGCTAAAAGATACGGCGGCGGCAAATCCAAATTTTAAATATGGAATTTTGCGCTACTTCAACGTCGCAGGAGCCGCAAGCGACGGCACGATCGGGCAAAACTACCCGAACGCGACGCATCTTATCAAGGTTGCAACCCAAACTATTGTCGGTAAGCGCGATAAGATGAGTATTTTTGGCGATGATTACGACACCAAGGACGGTACCTGCATACGCGACTACATCCACGTAGAGGACCTCGCAAGCGCGCATCTGGCGGTGCTTGATTATCTGCAAAGCAACGACAGCGCGGTCTTTAACGTAGGATATGGCACGGGCTTTAGCGTAAAAGAGGTCGTTAATGAAGCTAAAAAAGTAAGCGGCGTGGATTTTAAAGTGCAGATCGCTCCGCGCAGAGCCGGCGATCCTGCCTGCCTCATCTCAAACGCGGATAAAATTCGCACCAAAACTTCGTGGCATCCCGAGCACGAGAGCTTAGATGAGATCATCCTAAGCGCGCTTAATTGGGAAAAGAAGCTCTAGGTTCTAGCGTGAAAGTGCGATTTGAAATTTTAAAATTTTACTCCGCCGCGTTTAATAGCGGCGAGCAAAAGGAAGCCTTGTTTGCTTAAAATTCTAAACGCCCCCGAAGCCGCGCAGCGCAAGCTCGGCGTCGTGCTATCGTATGTGAATATCTTTGTTTCTACGATACTTACTTTGGTTTATACGCCGTTTTTTCTGCGGGCGCTGGGGCAGAGCGAGTTTGGGCTATATTCTTTATCAAGCAGCGTTATCGGCTATTTGGCGATTTTGGATTTAGGCTTTGGCAACGCTGTGACGGTCTATACCGCCAAATACGCCTCAAGTGGCGAAGTGGAGCGCATGCATAAGCTGCACGGCACGATCTTTAGCGTGTATTTAGTGATGAGCGCGGTGATCGTGATTGCAGGAGCTGCGCTGCTAGCTAATCTGCACGCGATTTTTGGCGCTAAGCTAAGTACTAGTGAGATGGGCGAAATTTGCATTATGCTAATGCTACTAACTGCAAATTTAGCGATTAGTTTTCCTTTTAGCATCTATTCGTCGATCCTTACGGCGCATGAGAATTTCGTATTTATCAAGCTAATTGGGATCTTTCGTACGATCGCTCTGCCGCTAGCTGCGGTGCCTGCGCTACTTTTGGGATATAAGGCTATCGCGATCGTAATCATCGCTACGGCGGTAAATTTAATCTGCGTCGCGGCAGATTTCATCTACTGCAAGCGCAAAGTCTCGCCCGTGATAAGCGTGCGAAATTTCGACGCCTCCACGCTTAAGCAAATTTTTGGCTACTCGTTTTTTATATTTTTAGGCATCGTAGTCGATCAAGTAAACTGGAATGTCGATAATTTTATCTTAGGCGCGGTCGCAGGCGCTACAGCGGTTTCCACGTATGCCGTAGCAAGCACGATAAATGCCACTTTCGTCACGCTTTCGCTCACCATTAGCGGCGTAATGCTTCCTAAAATCGCCAAAATGGTCTCTGCAAACTCCACTGATTCCGAGCTTAGCGCGGAATTTATCAAGATAGGCAGGCTGCAATTTTACGTGATATTTTTTATCGCGTCGCTTTTGGTGATTTTTGGGCGGGAGTTTATCGTGCTATGGGCTGGCGCAAATTATGAAATTTCATACGCAATCGCGCTTATTTTGGTGCTTCCAGTAAGCGTGCCGTTGATTCAAAATTTAGGCCTAGCCGTGCTTCAGGCAAAAAACAAAGTCAAATTTCGCTCAATCGCCGCGTTTTGCGTCACGCTCGTAAATATCGCTATTTCTATCCCGCTAGCTAAGGCTTACGGTGGCGTGGGCGCTGCGTGCGGCACGGCTTTTGCGATCACCTTGCTAAATATCTGCGTGATGAATATCTACTATGCTCGTGTAATCGGACTTGACATCGCTAAATTTTGGCGAAATATCGGTGCGATGGTAGTAAAATTTGCTCCCGCAATCGCAGTAAGCCTAGCGATAAATTATGCACTAGGCTTGCATGGAGTGAGCTTTTTGCTAATTTGCGGCGGGCTTTATTCGGCTATGTTTGTGCTAAGCGCATATTTTTGGGCGATGAATGACTACGAACGCGCGATTTTTGGTGGCATTGCAGCTAAGATAAGGAGGCGGGCTTGAGCTTCAATGTAATTAGCGAAGTGGTTACGAAAGACCGCTGTATTGGCTGCGGCGTCTGCGCGAGCAGCTGCCCTTTTAGCGTGCTAAAAATGCGGCTTGGAGGCAATGGATTTTACGCGCCTGAGGAGGGCGAAGGGTGCCGCGACAAATGCGACATCTGCCTAAAAGTCTGCCCGTTTTACGAAAAAGACATGCTTGAAAATGAGCTAAATTCTAAATCATACTCAGAGCTGGAAAGCTTTAGTCCTGATTTTGGCAGATTTTTAGCCACTTACAAATTCTACAAAAAAGATGAAGCGCAGCGCCTAAGCAGTGCAAGCGGCGGTGCGGGAGATTATATTTTTCGCGAGCTTTTTGCGCGCGGGCTCATTGATTACGCAATTTGCGCCGTGCCTGCGGACGAGGGGGATTTTATAGCCCAAAATTCCAAGCGTGATTTTTCTGCCTGCAATAATTTAGCGCAGCCACAGAATTTGCAAAATTCCGCAACCAAAAATTCCGAGCAGAATTCCGCAATTCCGAATTTAACGCAGAATTTGGCGGACGATGATTCTATAAATTTTACGAGTGCGCAAAATTCCTTTTGCGAAAATTTTACGCAGAATTCCATGCAGAATTTTACAAATGAAAATTTCGCGCAGAATTCTAAAGCTTCTTGTAAAAATTCCGTATCAACGCAGAATTTTGCTTGCGAGAATTCCAAAAATGCGCGAAATTATGCGGGCGAAAATTCCGTGCCGCTATTTAAATTTAGCGTGATAAAAAATGCCGATGAGCTTACTCGCGCGCGCTCGTCCGCTTACTATCCGCTCACGCTTGAAGCAGTGCTAAAGGAGATGTCGCGCCGCGAGGGCAGATACGCGATTAGCGCGCTGCCGTGCTTTGCTAAGGCCTTAAGGCTTGCTGCGAGCAAAAATCCGCGCCTTAAATCCCGCATAAGCTTTATTATCGGGCTGGTTTGCGGACAGGGCAAGGGTGCTGCTTTTACGTATAAGCTGGCAGATCTTGCGTTTAAAGAGCGTAAGCAGCTCACGACGGTTAATTACAGATATAAAATCGCGGGCAAAAGTGCGATGAGCTTTGGCTTTAAATTCCGAGCTACAGATGGCAGCGAGGCGATAGACGATCGCAGTAGTAGCGCCTTTGCATACTGGAGCTCGCGCGCTTTTACCCCACTTGCGTGCAACGCCTGCACCGACGTTTTTGCCAAATGCGCCGACATCGTGCTGATGGATGCGTGGCTGCAAAGCGAAATGAGCGAGTGGCGCGGCACATCGCTCGTAATTACGCGCGCAGCTCAGATCGACGCGCTATTTTCGCAGCCTACGAAGCAGGCACGCGAGGCGATTTTTTGCGAGCGGATATCCACAGCAGAGGTGCAGCGCTCGCAACAAAGCCAGGTGGAGTGCAAAAACGAAATTTTCTATGGCGCGAAAAACCCGCTTAAGCGTTACATCTTGCGCCAGAAGCTTCAGATCCAGCGATATAGCGCTACGCATTTTGATTGTGATGATTTCATCGCTGCTAGGCTTAAAAAAATTGCCGCTGCGAATAAAGCGCTAGCGCTTTTGGCGCTACCAAAGATCGCGGCATATAAAATTTATAGGAAGTTTGCATGAAGATCGGGATTTTTACCCTGCCGCTAGTAAATAATTACGGCGGAATTTTACAAGCTTACGCGCTAAGCCGCGTGCTAGTGGAGCTTGGGCATGAGCCGCGGCTCATAAACTTGCGCCTGCAAAGAAGTAAACTATCGATTGCGTATATTAAATTTTTAGTGGCGCGCGCGCTAAAAAAGGAGCTTTGCGGCGCGAAATTTAATCCCTCTTACGAGCGCGATACTAGCGAGTTTGTGGCCGAAAATATTCCTTCAACCGTGCCTGTTTGCACGCCTACGGATTTAAAGGCGCTGTGCGAGAAAGAGCGCTTTGAAGCGGTGATTTTAGGAAGCGATCAGGTTTTTCGCCCTAGCTATTTTGCGGATTTTGCAGATTGCTTTAGCCTTGGATTTTTGCCGCCTAACTGCACGCGGATCGCCTATGCTGCAAGCTTCGGCGGAGATAGGTTCTGTGGGTTTAAAAACCCCGCAGATTTAAAAGCTCACACTGCAAATTTGGCTAAATTTAAAGCTATTTCGGTGCGCGAGCGCGATGGTGTAAAGCTTGCGCGCGAATGCTTTGGCGTAGATGCGAGCTGGGTGCTAGATCCTACGCTTTTGGCTAACAAAGAGATTTACGATAAATTTTTAAGCCATGCGCCAAAGCGTAAGGGCTTTGCCTATATCCTAGATCCATCGCCTCGCTCAGAAGCGGCGATAGAACTATTAAAGAAGCAAAGCGGACTAGAGATAGATGAGGTGAACGACCGTGACAACCGCATCGGCATAGAAGCGTGGCTAAGCGCTATTGCGGGCGCGGAGTTTGTGCTAACCGACTCATTTCACGGCTGCGTATTTTCTATAATCTTTAATAAGCCGTTTTTTGTGCTCGTTAATGCTAGTCGCGGCGCGTCGCGCTTTAGCTCGCTTTTGGGCTCGTTCGGGCTTGAAGATAGAGCTCTGCAAGATCCCAAAGACGCGCGGTTGGACGCGACTATCGATTGGGATGGTGTAAATGAGGCGTTGCGCCGTAAAAGAGAGGACTCGATGAAATTTTTAAAAACAAGTTTAGGCTCATAAAATGAAAATAGCTATGGTAATTTCTGCTTTAGGCAAGGGCGGTGCCGAGCGCGTGCTAAGCGTGCTGGCAAATTTTTTCTGCCGCGAGAATGAAGTATGTGTGATAAAATTTGACGCAGATGAGCCGTTTTACGCGCTAGATCCTAAGATCGAGCTTCTTAGCTTGGATTTAGGAGTAGGCGATTTAGGAGTATTTGGCAATATAAAAAAGCGCTACGATAAAATTTTAGCCTTGCATGGGCTTCTAAAAAGTCGTAAATTTGACGTAGTAATCTCGTTTTTAGATAATACCAATGTCCTTACGCTTATCGCAAATCTAGGAGTCGGGCAGAAAATCATCGTCTCCGAACACACCAATCATCGCTTTTTAAAAAGTCCGATCTGGCGAGCTCTCAAGCGGATCTTTTATCCGCAAGCTGCAGGTCTTAGTGTGCTTAGTAAATTCGATCTGGATCATTACACATATGTGCAAAATCGAGTGATTATGCCTAATCCGATGTTTGAGATCAGCCATGCTAAAGAGGCTCGCCCGCCTAAAGAAAATATCATCCTAGCAGCCGGCCGGCTCAATGTCTATAAGGGCTTTGATGTCCTTCTTAAGGCGCTTGCGCTTATAGATTTCAATCTTTTAAAAGAGTGGAAGGTGGTGATCGCAGGCGACGGAGAGGAGCGAAAGAGCCTTGAAAGCCTAGCTGCGAAGCTGCGCTTAAATGTGCAGTTCATCGGCTTTGTGCGCGATATCGAAAGCTTATATGAACGCGCTAAAATCGTAGTTGTAACCTCCAAGATGGAGGGCTTTTGCAATATTTTGATGGAGAGTATATTTTTCGGCACCGCTAGAATTTCTACGGATTGCATCGCAGGTCCTAGCGAGCTTATAAGCGACGGCGTAGATGGGTTTTTGTGCTCTGTAGGCGATAGCGCGAGCATCGCAAAAAAGCTTGAAATTCTAATGAGCGACGAAAAGCTGCGCGAGCGACTCGTGCAAAATGCCTCTAAGCGCGAGGAGAGCTTTAAAATTGAAACGATCGGGCGACGCTGGCTGGATTTCATAGCCGCTACGATACACAGGGAGGAATAATGAGCGAAAATCCCTTAATCTCGGTCATCATCCCCGTTTATAATGTCAAAGAATTCCTACGCGCTTGCGTGGAACGCATCACGGCGCAGACCTATGCGAACTTAGAAATTTTGCTCGTAGATGATGGATCAAATGACGGCAGCGAGGCGATTTGCGACGAATACGCTGCGCGCGATCCCCGTGTGCGCGTGCTGCATAAACCAAACGGCGGGCAGGCTAGCGCGCGAAACGCTGCTTTGGATGTCGCTCGCGGGGAGTTTATCAGTTTCGTAGACAGCGACGATTTGATAAGCCTTGATTTGATTGAGACACTTTTTCGCCTGACGCAGAAATTTTGCACCAAAATCGCTATGTGCGGCTACACGGCATTTAGCGACGAGAGCGAAATAAATAATTTCAAGGCGGCTTTAAATTCTAAAGAAAATCAAAATTCTAAAGAGATTAGCGATCCAGGAGGAGCTGCAAATTCGAATGCCAACGCAGGCGAATACAAAATATCGCCGCAAGAGCTTTTTAGACGCAGCTGCACGCAGGATCCGTATTTTAGCACCGCGGTTTGGCGCGCGCTGTTTGCTCGCGAAATTTTCGCTGCTTTGCGCTTTCCTGCGGGGCAGATCTATGAGGATGTGGCGATATTTTTTGATATTTTTAATGCTTCTATTGCGGCGTGCACGGATAAAATTTTATATTTTTATCGCGTAAGGGCAGGCTCGACCGTAAACTCATTCGCTCGCAGGCATCTTGCAGTCATTGCTGCGGTGCGCCGCTATACTGAGGCGATCGCTGTGAATTATCCAAGCTTGGCGCGTGAGGCTAATTTTACTCGCTGCGAGTCCGCGCTGAATACGGCGTTTTTAATTATCAAATCGAGCTTTGATCCTGCAAGTTCGGATGGGGATGCGACTTCTCCTTCCGAGGCTAATACGTGCGGTTTGACAAACGAGGCAGATTTGCATGGAGCTGATAGTTTATCTTGCGCATGCGGTAAAAATTCCGCATTTAAAAATTCCGCCAAGCAAAATTATATGCGGAATTCTAAGCAAAATTCTGCGTCGCAAAGAAAGATCGCAGATCCCCGCTCTCCTTTAAGCGCTGCAGAAGCTGCGGATCAGATCCGCTCACTGCACGCTTTGGTGCGCGAGCGGCTGGATTTTAGATTTTTTGCGGCGCATGCAAGCCGCACGCAGACGCTGATGATGGTCTTATTTTACGCTAGCCCCGCGCTTTTGCGGCTATTTTATAAAATTTATCGGAAGTTAAAATGAAAATTTTATTCATCATCGCAGCTCTTAGAAACGGCGGCGCCGAGCGCGTGCTGCAGGTTTTGGCGAACCATTTTGCGCGCGCAAACGACGTTACGATCGCGATTTTGGAAAACGACGAGGGCAGGTATAAATTTAGCGAAAAGATAAAATTTTTGCATCTGGACGTTTATAAAAACGGCGGCAGGTTCGATAAATACAGAATTTTGCGCGAGTGTTTCAAGCGCGAGCGCCCAAGCGTCATCATCAGCTTTATGGACTGGACGAACGTAGCGTGCGTGATCGCAAATTTCGGACTTAAAATTCCACTCATCGCGACCGAGCACAACGCGCACGATTATCTGCGAAGCGGGCTTTTTAGCCGCGTGCGCGATCTGTGCTATAAAAAAGCAGACGCGCTTACGGTGCTTACGCGCTCGGACTTTGAGTACTATTCGCGATTTGTCAAAAACTGCTTCGTCGTGCATAACCCCTTTTTCGGCGAGATCTGCGACGCAAAAAGCGCCAAGCGAAACGTGATCTTAAGCGTCGGTAGGCTCGAGCCCGTCAAGGGGTATGAAATTTACTTTGATGCGCTAAGCAGGATCGATAAAAGTCTGCTTGAGAAGTGGGAAATTTTAATCGCGGGTGACGGCTCGCTGCGCGAAAGCTTGCGCGAGCTAGCGGCGCGGCTTGGACTTGAAGTGCGATTTTTAGGGCATAAGCAGGACGTGAGCGAACTGTATAAAGAAGCCAAAATTTTTGTGCTCAGTTCGCTTAATGAAGGGCTTTCGAACGTGCTGATCGAGTCTGCATTTTACGGCTGCGCACGGCTTAGCAGCGACACGGCGGGCGCAAAAGAGCTCATAAAGGACGGCTTTAGCGGCATTTTGTTTAAACGCGGCGATGCGAATGAACTTGCGAGCAAGCTTGAAAATTTAATGCGTGATGAGGCGCTGCGAGACGCTCTCGTGCAAAATGCAAATGAAAATTTAGACGAGTTTTTGCAAGAGCGCATAGTCGAGCTCTGGCAGGGCTTGATCGATCGGTTTGCGCGCAAATAGCAGCCGCTTATCGATGCCCTAGCGCCGCGCAGGGATAAATTTAAACTTCGGTGTGCTAAGATAGGCTCTTGCGCCAAGCGTAGTAGCGCGTTTAAATTTACAAAGCGCATCGCGCGATGAAATTTAGCCGCTTAGAACAGCGCAAAACGCGCTAAATTTAAACGGAATGCGCGGCGTATGCTCGCATAAAAAGCGAAACTAAAGCTTAAATTTATGGCGCGGCAGCGATATTTAAAAGGTAAAGGGATGAAGAAATTAAGCGTTTTTATATATTCGATGGGAGGCGGCGGCGCCGAGCGCGTCGTAAGCAACCTCTTAGGCGAGCTTACGGCACGCTACGAGGTGCATCTGGTGCTGATGAACGAGAGGATTTTTTATGAAATTCCAAGCGGCGTGCAGATCCATTTCATCGAAAAATCAGCCCCTTTTGAAAATGGACTGCTGAAACTCGCAAAACTGCCGTTTTTGGCGCTGCGCTACAAAAAGCTATGCGAGAGGCTGGGCATCGATATCCACTTCGTTTGGATGAACCGCCCTTGTTACGTGGCGGCGCTCGCGCGGGTTTACGGGCTACGCGGAACGATGATTTTTAACGAATGCTCGACGCCGTCGGTGCTGTATAAAGATGCGAACTTCAAATCTAAAATTTCAAAGCTTTTGCTGCGTAAGCTCTATCCGAAGGCCGATTTTATCTTTCCAAACTCGCTCGGCAACCTGCGCGATCTGGCGGATAATTTCGGAATTGACGAGCGCAAGATGAGCGTGCTATACAACGCGATCGATCTTGATGAGATCAGTCGCAAAGCTAGCGAGCCTATCGCGCAGCAGCAGCCGTTTTTCCTAAGCGTCGGCAGGCTCGATGCGGGTAAAAACCACGCGCTTTTGATCCGCGCGTATGCAAATTTAAAAAATAACGACAAAGACCTGCTGATCTTAGGTGACGGAGTGCTGCGAGTCGAGCTTGAGGCTCTGATAGAGGAGCTGGGCTTAGGTGGTCGCGTGAAGCTTTTGGGCTTTGACGCAAACCCGTATAAATATATGGCCAGATGCTACGCGTTTGTCTTCGTAAGCCTTTTTGAGGGGTTTTCAAACGCGCTAATCGAGGCTCTTGCTTGCGGCAAGCTCGTGATTTCAAGCGATCATCAAAGCGGCGCGCGCGAGCTTATGGGGCAGAGCGAATGGGGCGTGCTGGTGGGCGTGAACGATCTAGAAAGCACCCAAGCGGCGATGCAAAAAGCGCTGGATGATGAAAATTATGTAAAATTTTATGAGAAAAAGGCTAAAATTAGAGCCTCGTTTTTCGATAAAAAACGGATAGCAAGCGAGCTGATCGCAAAAATAGAACAAATCGACGAAGGAAAATAGGCGTGGGTGAAGAAAAAAAGGCTTTTAGCGTCAGAGAGATCGACGAAGGATCGGACGATCAAAAAGGCGCGCAATCAATGGGTGCCGACAAAGCTGCCTTAAGCGAAAATTTTGCTAGTGAGGGAAATTTTGACGCAGAGTATTCCGCAGGCGGCGGAGAGAATTTTAGCGGCGAAAATGCCGAGCTTAAGGGTAGCGAGGATACCGCGCCTCAGAGCGATAAAAATTCCGCACTTGATGCAAAAAATTCTGCGAGCAAAAATTCCGCGCACGCCGGCGTTAAAAATTTAAGCGACGATCAAGCGCGCGCTGTTTCTGCAAAAATGCGAGCACAAAAAAAATCCAAAAAGGCTAAAAAATCAAGCGGACGAAATTCTACCTCGGTAAATTCTGAAAATTCCGCAGGCGCAAATTCTACAAACTCAAATTTAAAGGACACTGCGAATTCCACGAGCAAAAATTCTACAAATAAAAATTCCGCAAAAGCTGCTAATTTGGCTAAATTTAAAAATGTGAATTCCGCAAGTGCTTTAAATTCTACAAACGGTATAAATTCTGATAATTCTAAAAACTCTACAGCAGAAAATTCCCAAAATTCTAAAAATCAGTCAGCTGGCGTGCTCCCTGCCAGGCGCAGAATTTTTGGCTTTATAAAAAATTATGAGTTCTCCAAGCATATTTTGCTGATGATTTTGTTCGCGTTTGCCTTTAGCGTGGCGTTTCGTATGTGGTGGGTGCACTGGGCGAGCGGATTTCCGAACTACTTTTTTTGGGACGGCGAGCTGATGATAAACACCAACGACGGCTACGCCTTTGCAGAGGGCGCGCGCGACCGACTCGCTGGCTTTCATCAGCCCAACGATCTTAGCTACTTTAGTGCACCGCTTTCGATCGTGACGGCGTTTTTGGCTGAAATTTTGCCCTTTAAAATCGAGACGATATTCGTTTATCTGCCGGCTTTGTTTAGCTCGCTCATCGTAGTGCCGATTTTATTAATTTCAAGCGAGTTTCGCTGCATGCGCGCGGGCTTCATCGGCGCGCTTGTCGCGAGCGTGGCGAATAGCTACTACAACCGCACGATGGCGGGGTATTACGACACCGATATGCTAAATATCGTGCTTGCGATGTGTATTTTGTGGGCGCTCATCCGCATTTGCACGCGCGGCTCGCGCAGCACGCTGTTTTGGCTGGGCGCGTTTGTGATATTTTATATGTGGTGGTATCCGTCCAGCTTTTCGCTAAATTCCATGATGCTCGCCATGTTTTTTGCCTACACGCTGATTTTTAAGCGAAAAAGTGCGGTAAATTACGAAGCGATGATTATCTTTTTGATCGCGCTTTGCTCCACGCCTTTGATAGCTAAAATTTTAATCTCACTTGCGCTATTTTGGCTCTTTGCATTTAGAGGAAAGCTATTAAATTTTAAAATTTTAGCGATTATCGGCGCACTTGCCGTAGTCTTTTTCGTCGCAAACGGAGGTCTTAGCCCGATCATCTTTCAGGCGAAATTTTATATCTTCCGCTCCTTTGCGGACAACGCCGATACGGCATTTCATTTTTTCAACGTCAATCAAACAATCCAAGAATCAGGCATCGTGCCGACTAATATCTTTATGGAGCGCATCAGCTCGCACGTCGCGGTTTTCGTGATCGCAGCGATCGGATACGTAGTGCTTTGCTTTAGGCATAAGGAATTTTTGCTCTCGATCCCGCTTCTGCTTTTGGGCTTTGCGGCAAACAAAGCGGGCCTTAGATTTACGATCTACGCTGTGGGCGTGATGGGGCTGAGCTTCGGATATATTTTGTATTTTTGCGTAAAGCGCTTGGATCTGCCAAAGATCGCAGGGCGCGCGATACTGCTTATTTTAACGGCGCTTGCCATTTACCCCGCATGGCAGCACATCGTCTCGTACAAGGTCGATACGGTCTTTTATCAAAGCGAAGTGCGGGTGCTCGATGAGCTTAAAGATAAAGCGAAGCGCGAGGATTACGCGCTTTCGTGGTGGGACTACGGATACGGCATACGCTATTACAGCGATGTAAAGACCCTCATCGACGGCGGCAAACACCTCGGCAACGATAATTTCCCTGTTAGCTTTGCGCTTTTTAGAGATCAGATGAGCTCTGCAAATATGGCGCGCCTGGATGTCGAATACACCGAGCGCGGATATAGCGAAAAAATTCCAAACAAGCTAAAGCAAATTTTAAAAGACTATAACGCGACCGACGTCAATGATTTTATCTTAAGCTTGGGACTGGCTGATTTTAAGCCGCCGAAGCCTACGCGCGACATCTATTACATCTTGCCCGATCGTATGATGAATATCTTCCCCGTCGTCACGCAGTTTTCAAACATCGACATCACCGACGGCAAGCAGCTAAGTGAGCTGTTTTTCATAACGAGCGATAGGTTCGTTCAGGATCAAAGCGGCGTGCATATGGACAACGGCTTTTCGATCTCGTCTAGCCTTTTAAATTTAGAATATAGCGGCAGAAAATTCGCGATCAATACCTTTTACGAAACGAGCTACGACGCGAACGGCAAGCTTTCGGTCAAGGAGTTTAATATGGACAGCAGCGCGCAATTTTACGTGATTTTCATGCGCGATTACGGGAGATTTTTACTGCTAGATAAGACGATGCTAAACTCAAGCTACATTCAGCTTTTTGTATTTGAAAGATATAGGCCCGAGCTATTCGAGCCTGTGATCTTAAGCCCTGCTGTGAAAGTTTATAAATTAAAGCGCTAGATAAAATTTTGCCGCAAGCTAAGGAGAAATTTATGAAATTTAATCTCGCAACGCCAAGCAAGGAATGCAGCATATGGCTCGCATAGGGTTTTTAAGCCATGCCGATATGAGCTTACATTTCTTTCGTCGCCCGATAATGCAGGCTTTAAAAGAGCGCGGACACGAGGTTTTTGCAATCGCTCCTCGAGGCGCTTATACGCAGGATTTGGCACGCGATTTTAATGCCGTAACCTACGATCTTGATCGAGCTAGCCTGAATCCGCTTACCGTATTTAGCAACACCAAAGCCCTTGCGCGCGAGCTAAAGAGGCTAAATTTGGACCTGCTGCAAACAGCTGCGCACAAATCAAACGTGTTTGGTACACTGGCGGCTCGAGAGGCGGGTATAAAATATGTGATAAACTTAGTCGAGGGGCTGGGCAGCTTTTATATCGACGATGATATTAAAACAAGGCTTGTGCGAGCGGTTTTGGAGAAGCTTTATAAATTTTCATTTTCGCAGGCGGATGCTTGCGTATTTGTAAACGATGCCGATCCCGATTATATGCTATCTCGCGGGCTTATTGCGAAGCAAAAGGTCATAAGGATTAAAAGTGTAGGCGTAGATGCTGAAAGATTCAACCCCAAAATCGTTAGTGCGGCGGATCTGGGCGAGGATTTGCACGGCAAAAAGATCGTGCTGATGATAGCTCGCGCGATGTGGCATAAGGGCGTGAGAGAATTCTACGAAGCAGCAGAAATTTTAAAAGATCGATCGGATGCGAAATTTGTCTTTGTGGGCGAGGGTTTTGCGGGCAATAAAAGCACCGCTGATCCTGCATTTTTGCAAAGCGGTGCGGTGCATTATCTAGGCGCTAGAAACGATGTGCCTGAGCTTTTGAAGGCTAGTTACCTGCTGGCACTTCCTAGCTACAAGGAGGGCTTTCCGCGCACGGTTTTAGAGGCGATGAGCATGGCGCGAGCCTGCGTGGTAAGCGACTGTAGCGGCTGCGTCGAGGCGGTGCAAGATGGCGTCAACGGCTTAATTTGCCGCACTCGCGACGCAGAGGGCCTTGCGCGAAAGATCGAAATTCTATTGGACGATGCTGCGCTTTGCGAGAGGCTAGGGCGAAACGGGCGCGAGATGGTGCTTGCAAATTACGACGAAAAGATCGTCACGGAAAAATATTTAGAGGTTTATAGGAAATTTATCGATGTATAGGTGTTTTTTAAAGCGTGCGCTCGATTTTACGGCGGCTTTGGTTTTGATCATTTTGGTTTCGCCCGTGATGGCGCTTACGTGGTTCTTGATCCGCAAGCACATTAGCAAAAGCGCGATTTTTACGCAATCTCGCCCTGGGCTTGATGAGCAAATTTTTAAAATTTACAAATTTAAAACGATGAGCGACGAGCGCGGCGCAGACGGCGAGCTTCTACCCGACGAAGAGCGGCTGAACGATTACGGTAAAAAGATCCGCGCGCTAAGCCTGGATGAGCTGCCGCAGCTTTTCAACGTGCTAAAGGGCGATATGAGCTTCATCGGGCCGCGCCCGCTGCTGATCGAGTACCTGCCGCTTTATTCGCCGCAGCAGCGCCTTAGGCACAGCGTGCGCCCGGGCATCACGGGGCTTGCGCAGGTAAACGGACGCAACGCGATCAGCTGGGAGAAAAAATTTGAGTTCGACACGTATTACGCGCAAAATTTAAGCTTCGCGCTCGATCTTAAGATCGCGCTTTTGACGATTAAAAAAGTGCTTGCGAAAGAGGGCGTGAATAAAGAGGGCATGGCGACTACGGAGAAATTTAATGGGCACAACTAAAATTTACGTTTACGGCGCGAGCGGACACGGGCTAGTAGTCGCCGACGTCGCGCTAGCCGCGCGCGAGGCTAAATTTAGCGAGGTCGTTTTTTTAGACGACGCGGCGGGGCTGAAATTTAGCGAGGATCTGCCGAAGCACCCCGTAATAATCGCAATCGGCGATAATAAAACCCGCGCAAAGATACAAGAGAAGGTAGCGCGCGCGGGTTTTGAGATAGCGACGCTAATTCATCAAAGCGCCATCGTTAGCCCAAGCGCCGTTATCGGCGCGGGCGCGGTCGTAATGCCAGGCGCCGTGATAAATGCGCGAGCTAAAATCGGTCGCGGCGCGATAATCAATTCAGGCGTCGTAATCGAGCATGAGTGCGAGATCGGCGAGTTTGCGCACATTAGCCCAAACGCGGCGCTTGCGGGCGGCGTGAAGGTGGGGGCGTTTTCGCACGTGGGCATCGGCGCTAGCGTCATTCAGAGGCTAAAGATCGGACAGCGCTGCATCATCGGCGCGGGCGCTGCGGTCGTGCGCGACATAGCTAGCGATAGCGTAGCCGTAGGCGTGCCTGCTCGCGTGATTAAAAAAAATGGCTGAATTTAAAATTTATAGCATTAAAAGTGATAAAATCCGAGCATTTAAATTTAATGCCGAAAGCTAAATTTAGCCTTGCATCGCGCGAGGTTAAATTTTAAATCAAGGAAGGATAGAGATGGCAAGAGTATTTTTAAGCCCGCCTAATATGGGCGGCGATGAGCTTGAGTATATAAAAAAGGTATTTGAGAGCAACTATATCGCGCCTTTGGGCGAATATGTCAATCGCTTTGAAGACGCAGTGAAGTCCTATACTGGCACGCGCGGCGCGCTGGCGCTAAACGCAGGCACGGCGGCACTTCATCTAGCGCTTCGTTGCAGCGGCGTAAAGGACGGCGACGTGGTGCTTGGCTCCACATTTACCTTCATGGCGTCGCTAAATCCGATATTTTACGAGCGCTGCGTGCCGGTGCTGATAGACAGCGACGAGAGTTGGAATTTAAGCCCGAAGCTGCTTAAAGAAGCGATCAAAAAATCGCCGAAAAAGCCAAAGGCGCTCATCGTTACGCACCTTTACGGACAGGCTGCGAAGATGGATGAGATATGCGAAATTTGCGCGAACGAAGGCATTGATGTTATCGAGGATGCCGCAGAGGCGCTGGGCGGATTTTATAAGGGTAAAGCACTTGGCGGTATCGGAAAATGCGGCGCGCTAAGCTTCAATGGCAATAAAATCATCACTACCTCTGGCGGCGGAATGCTGATCTCAAATGATGAGGAGCTAGTGGCTAAGGCTAGATTTTTAAGCACCCAGGCGCGCGAGCCGCTGCTTCACTACGAGCACAAAGACTACGGCTACAACTACCGCTTAAGCAACGTCTTAGGCGCTATCGGCGTAGGCCAGATGGAGGTATTGCCGCAGCGCGTGAAAAGAAAACGCGAAATTTTTAAAATTTACGAGGATCTGTTTAGAGGCACCGACGTGGAGTTTATGCCCGAAGTAGAAGGCGGCAAGGGCAATAGATGGCTTACGACGCTTCTATTTAAGAAAAAGGATGCCCATCTAAAGGTTATCGACGCTCTAAATAAAGCCGACATTGAATCTCGTCCGCTTTGGAAGCCGATGCATCTGCAAAGCATCTTTGCAGGCGTGCTTAGCGTAGTTGACGGCACGAGCGAGGATATGTTTAGTCGCGGCATCTGCCTTCCTAGCGGCACCGATATGAGCGACGAGACGATCGAGCGCGTCGTAAAAATCGTAAAAGAAAACATCTGATGCTGTTAAAACCCACTAAATTTAGCCGCTTCGCGTTTTTTTTGCTAGGAGATATTTTTATCTCGATCCTCTCCGTTTATATCGCGTTTTTGCTGCGATTTAGCGGAGATATACCGAACGAATTTTATAAAGGCGCCCTGCTTAGCGCCTCGAGCCTTACGGCGATTAAAATTTTCTATTTTTGGTTTTTGCGGATCTATTTAGTTCCGTGGAGATTTTTCGGACTATACGAAGCGAGGAAGCTCTTTTATGCGCACGTTATGGCAGCGCTTACCTTTTTGATCCTATTTTTCTTGGCGAGTAAAGTTTTTAACCCGTTCCCGCGCTCGGTCATCATCATCGACGCGGCGATCTCGTTTATTTTAATCGGTGGGATTAGAATTTCAAAGCGGATGTTTCTAAGCGAGAAGAAAAACATCACGAATAACGAGCCCTGCATCGTCGTGGGCGCTACGAGTAAGACCTTTCACGTCCTAAAAGGGATGCGGCAAAAATATATCAACTACTATCCCGTGGGTGTCGTGGACGGGCGAGCAGAGCTAGTAGGGACGTATTGCGAAAACTACGTCGTCAGAGCCAAGAGCGAAATTCCGCAGATGATCAAAGACAGCGGCGCCAAAACCGCGATTATCGCGCTGGCGCTGTATCCGGACGAGCTAAAGGAGCTCTACGACGAGCTTTTTGCGTACGGGCTAAAGGATATCAAGCTCTTTTCGCTTTTGGAGGATGAGAGCAAAAAGATCCGCGATGTATCGATCGAGGATCTGCTCGCGCGAAAGCCCAAAGACCTCGACACCAAGGCGATCGAAAATTTTATCAAAGACAAGATCGTGCTAGTAACGGGTGCGGGCGGCACGATAGGAAGCGAGATTTGTAAGCAATGCTTGAAATTCGGCGCAAAGAGGCTCATTATGGTCGAACACAGCGAGTTTAACCTCTACTCGATTAACGAAGCCA
>ERZ773055.282-NODE-282-length-34131-cov-5.137281_pt1 | contig 34131 bp, 46 predicted proteins | sample MGYA00580515_ERZ773055 | MGnify/ENA primary metagenome ERZ773055 (study PRJEB29015, sample SAMEA2737993) | human oral metagenome | biome: human oral; feature: human-associated habitat; material: dental | place: China | collected 2064 ...
CGGTCAATATCAAGTATACTTCACTCATTCGGAACTTGAAGAATTGGGAATTTGGGATAACCCAGTATTTGAAATCGAGGAGGTTGAATAAATGCTTGAGATGATTGAATGGATTGATAACGAAATCAGAATCAATAAAAAGATAATGAAAGAAAGAAAAATAACTCCTGTGATAAAAGATTCCATTTTAGCCGACAATCACATGCTGACCAAAATCAAAGCGGAATTATTAAATCGGGAGGTGGAATAATGAAATGGATTAAATTTAAAGCAAGAAAACTAACAGAAGAAGAATCAAGTAAACCTGAATATATGTACTATGAATTTATGTGGGACTGTCGAGTTCCCGACGTTGACGAGACTGTATTGGTTAGCAACGGAAAGACAATTTGGACAGAAGATTGGGTTGAGTACGAGGAAGGTTTGCGTCTAGAAGATAGTGAAACAGAAGGGTTGTGCTGGATGCCACTGCCAGAACTACCGAAGGAGGTGTCGAATGAGTGAAATCTTAGGAGCGATAGCAACACTCGCATTCTTCTTCTTGGCCGGCGCATTTGTCAACCACTTAGACTGGCGCAAAGCCAGAAAACAAGCAGAGCGACAAGCACGAGAAGACGAACGCATAGAGCTTGAAGCTATGTACGTAGTCTGCGCAATCGAGAACGACCGCAGAGAACGACAACGTAAATTGGCAGAAGCCAGAAAGCATAGCACAAAGCCGTTTGCCATTGAGGAGGTTGGGTGATGAAAAAATACAAAGCATCAAAATTCATTTTATCCAGTTTCTTTACAATTCCGTATGCTCTTTTCGACAACCCTTATTATTCAAATGTTTCAAACGAGGCTAAACTATTATACGGCCTCGTCATAGACAGAATTTCCTTGTCGATAAAAAACAAAGAAGATTGGGTAGACGAAAATAACGAAGTCTACTGTTACTACACAAACGAGGCTATGCAAAAAATACTCAACAGAAGCAAGCCGTTTGTAATTAAATTAAAAAAAGAATTACATCAAGCGGGCTTGCTGCTAGAAGTCCAGCAGGGAATGAATAAACCTAACAGAATTTACCCTTTGGAAGTAAAAACTGTTAACCCCGGAAGTAAACAGAATTTACCCCCGGAAGTAAAAACTGTTAACCCGAACCATACTAATATAAACCATACTAATATAAACCATACTGAGATTGGAATTAGTGCGTCTGCGGTGGGGGGATTAAACACTTTATTTAGTAAGGGAAATAAAGATAGCATTGCTTCGCCCACCACCCCCTCTAAATTAGGAGAATTTAATAATCTGATTGTAGAAAACTTCGGCAAGCAACCTAGCCCATTGCAAATTGACGAAATGCGTTACTTGGTTGAAGAGCATGATTTAGAAGTGCTGAAGTTGGCTGTTAAAGAATGTGTCGACAATGGCAAACCTTACTTCGCTTACATGAATACAATCTTGAACAACTGGAAACATCAAGGGCTAGTTACAGCAGAGCTTGTTAGGAACAGAGTAAAACTACGAAGCAGAACAGGAGCAGTCACTATGCTTGATGACGGTTACGATGAGAAACTGGGTATTTAATATGGCAGAAGAATTGAGAAATGTTAAAGATTTGAGAGCTGCGTACCTCGCAAGAACTTATCCAATTAACAAGCATTGCCCGAAACACCCCTCAGTGCTGATGATACGAACAACGAACCCTTGCACAAACAACACTTTTGAATTTTGTCCTGAATGCGGGCAAGAAGAAATCAACCGCGAATTGGAAGAGCTGGGAGCAAAAGCTGAAAGCCAAATCAGGAATTTTAAAAGCTATGCAGCATTAGAACGAGAATCTATCATCTCGCCTAAAATAGCACAAGCAACAATCAGAAACTTTGAAATACATACAGAGCAAGACGCAAATGCCGTGAACTTTGCTAAACGCTTTACGCGCGAATACGTTAAAGAGCGTTATGAGGGCAATGTCATTTTTCAAGGGCCACCCGGAGTTGGCAAGAGCCACTTAGCGTTAGGCATGGCTAAGACGATTAACGAGGCTTTCCAAAAATTTGGAAATAAAAAATCGGTCGTTTACATGCCTGTAGCAGAGCTGTTCTCGCGAATGAAAGAAGCGTTTAATATTAAAAACGCCCGCTGGAATGAGAAAACAACCCTCAAATTTCTAACAGACGTTGACTTCCTTGTGCTGGATGATTTAGGCAAAGAGTCAAACGTCGGAAACACAATCAAAGAGGGCAGTAGTTGGGCGCAGTCGTTTCTGTACCAACTCTTGGAAAACCGAACAAAAACGATTATTACAACCAATTACGCAGGAAACCAGTTGAAGCAGCTCTACGAACCTAGCTTGCTTGATAGAATTTTGGCAGGCAGCAAAGATAACAAATTTATTTTTAAAAACGACACAGAAAGCAGGCGCAGTATATGACAAGTGTTTTAAAAGTAGGCATGTCCAATTTTGAAATGGTCGCTGTATTTGCGGAAAAATACTACGACTTGTCAGACGTGCTAATAAACAAGCTGATGAAAGTCTCTGAAGAAACGTGTTTAGGCAAGTTACAAGATATGGAAAAGATGTACTTGGAAGGCGGGAAGTGGAATGTTTGAACCAACAGACGGGATTTGCTTTCAGTACCACAATGACATCTATAAGCAGAATCCATACACACAAACAGCGGGCTATAATCCAAATGGCAAAAGCAAGGGTTGGCACACTAGCTGCCCACATTGCCACGCTAGTTTTGTAGATTAGGTGAACAGATGGACAAAGACTTACAAGCAGAGATTGACAACTGGCGCGCCGACTATTTACATCTCGGATATGAGTTGGGCGAGATTATCAACGAGCAACAAGACAAGATTATCTCACTCAGTCAGGAAAACAAACGGCTGAAGCGTGAGATTTGGAACATAAAAAAGACGAAGAGGAGGAAATAACATGGCGTACTTACCAGAAGAGCGCGAGACAGTTATCCGTTATGACGAATTGGATAACTGTTGGTATTTTGAAAGTAATGTGCGGAGACACGTTACGAAAATTTTGAAAACGGAACACGCTTTTGAAAGTGTCGAAAAAGAACTTGAGAATGATTTCTGCATTTCCGTGCGAGCTAAGCTGTCAAATCTTGATGATTTCTTAGTCAGCCCATTCGTTAGAAAAAAAGTAAAATTGACAGAAGAGCAAAAACGGAAGAGTATAGAACGCTTAAAATCGATTTTGAGTTAGTTTTCGCCCACGAAACTTGGGAGAAAATAGGTCTAAAGTATATCACAGGTATAATTATACCTCTGAACAAAATAAAGTATGAAAACGACAGTATAACGTGTTAAAACGAAAGGAAAATAAAATGACAAACGAACTAACACAGAGGCAAGTGACTTCAAGCGTTGCTAATCGAATTAACGCTATGAAAAGCGAGGGTTTGAAAATAGCGCCTAATTACAGCGTGAGCAATGCTCTTAGCTCTGCTTACTATGCCTTGAAAAATTCCAGCAGCGGGAACTTGCTTGAAAAGTGTACAGACGAAAGCATTTACAACGCTCTACTGGACATGGTCACGCAAGGGCTTAGTCCAGCGAAAACACAATGTTATTTCGTACCATACGGAACAACGGTCAAATTGACACGCTCTTACTTTGGAACGATGAAAGTTGTAAAGCAACTACCAGAAGTGAAAGACATTTATGCGGAAGTTATTTACAAAGGTGACGATTTTAAAATCAAGAACGAAAATGGACGCAAAGTATTTGTCAGCCATGAAACGGATTGGACGAATGCAGATAACGAGATTATTGGCGCATACTGCATTATCGAAAAGTTAGGTGGTGAAAAAGTTTTGACAGTTATGACTAAAAAAGAAATTGATAAGTCTTGGTCAAAAGCTAAAACAAAAAATGTTCAAAACGACTTTCCGCAAGAAATGGCTAAGCGTACAGTTATCAATCGGGCAGCTAAGCAATTCTTCAACACTAGCGACGACAACGATTTGTTTATCGACGCAGTTAATCGAACCACTGAAAACGAATACGACAACGAACGTCGAGTAAAAGACATAACACCGCAAGAGACCGAAAGTCTTGACAGCATTCTTGGAAATCCAACTGTTTCCGAATCGGAAAGCGTTGAGAATCCGCAAGAAGCTGCCGAAGAGCCGAAAAATAAAGTGGATGTTTCCAAAACAGAAACAACCACACCAAAAGTCGACGAAGAGACGGGCGAAGTTTTGGACGGCGAGCAAGGCGAATTATTTAAAGAACTTGAGGATTTGATGTGATGGTTGAATTAACACAAGAAAATTATTATCAAGATACTAGCCGCCTATCATACTCGCGTTACAAGCGTTATAAACAATGCCAAGCTAAGGCTTACACGGTTGATAATGGTATTTGGGTAGAAGAGCGGGACGAAACCCCTCTTTTGCTCGGGAACTATGTACACAGCTATTTCGAGAGCCCGGAAGCGCACGAGAAATTTATGGCAGAAAATGGCAATAAACTCCTTGCGAAAACCGGCAAGAACAAAGGGAAATTAAAGTCTGACTTTGTTGTTGGTGACAAAATGATTGATAGTCTAAAAGAAGATGACGGCTTCAATCGCTTATATCATGGCTATCCAAGTGATAAAGTCGAAAAAGAAATGATTGTCTATGGAGAAATTGAAGGTGTGCCAGTCAAAGGCAAGCTGGACAGCGTGAACTTGTCAAGAGGCTATTTTGTGGATTTAAAAACCATGAAATCAATCTATGCTGAAGAGTGGAACGCCGAATTAAGGAAACGAGTTCCTGCGGCAGTCAATAACATTTTAAACTTTGGCTATCACGGTCAGCTAGGACTGTACAGAGAACTACTCAAACAGATGACAGGGCAAGAATTTAGACCTCTGATTGTGGCAGTCAGCAAAGAAAACGTGCCTGATAAAGATATTCTGAAAATTGATGAAGAATGGCTTGAAGAGGGACTAGACAAAATCAAGTCTGAAATCGTTGAGGTTTGGGATGTCATTCAAGGTAAGCAGAAGCCTACGAAATGCGGACATTGCGACTTTTGCAGAAGCTCGAAAAAATTAGATGCAGTGGTAAGTCTGAATGACTTGATTGGAGGCGCTTGATGATACATCTTTACAAAAACTATCTCGGAGGTAAGTATGGAAGTTAGAGGAATAGAATACTATTGCATGGATTGTGACGAACGTTATATTGAATATTTTATAGACGAACCAGTAATTTGGTTTTGTAAAAAATGCAACAGAGAAGGTGTTCTTATAGAAAAGCGGTGGCTTGAACATGGAAATTAGACAAGTATCTGATAGCGTAGCCATCTATTCTGACGGCAAGAGGTTACAGGTCATCCATGACTTAGGGAATGAGTTCGTTTTAGGCTTGAACACAGTAGTAGAGGACGTTTTTAATATTAACGGGCGGGTGCTAGAAGTGATAAACGCCATCGAACCTGTTTTTAAGGTTTGTGACTTTTGCTCAAAAGTCGGAAAGGATATGCACCGCTTGCGCTGGGCTGTCCTGCAGTTTGAAGAGTTTGAACGATATATCAAGACCAATCAGGCTGACTTGCTTGATTGGTGGGAAAATCCAGAAGGAGAACAGGAATGATTGAATTTATCAAAAGTGTAGGCACGGCTCTAGTATGGCTATTTCTTGGCTTTTTAGTTGGTGAGCGCAGCCAAAGAAAAGATAAGTAAATTAACGAGCCGTGAATCTCGTAAAAAGCGAACTAGAAAGCGTCAATCGGTCATGTGACCAATGGGCGAGCGACTGCCCGTATTTAGCCAACTTCACAAAATGGCAGTCGCGATTTTAAAAAAGGAGAAACAAGCCAATGATAACTAAAATAAACGTACCGAAAACCTCAATTGTCATTGAGATTGAGAACAAAGAAATCACAATAGAAAAAATGATTGATTACGATATAAAAGCAGTCTTTCGCAATCAAGACGCAGACACATCTCTTGATATAGAAGGAAATGTATTTGAACCGCTATACTGGTTAGATATTAGAGCCACTCCGAAAGAAGATACTGAATATCACAGCAGTTTGGGCGTCAAGGGAGAAAAGCGGAAACTCGCTGAACTGCAAGCATTTTTTGAATATATCGAATCAAACAAACGCAATCTTTTTGACCTTTGTGGTCTAAAAGGAGAACTGCAATGAGCAATTTAACATTGTCGCTCGATGTATCCACTACTGGAACGGGCTGGGCTATCTATGACGGCTCAGTCTTACTCCAAAGTGGAGTAATCAAGCCTAAGCCAAAATCATTTTACGAACGAGCCAAAATCATGGCTAGCGAGCTGAAAACGGTACAGCTAAGAGCGCTCCAAAAGTATGACAAGCCATTTGATGACATAGTGATTGAGAAGAATAGTGTCATGGGGCCAAATCAGCAATCCATGATTAAAATTGGGATTGTAACAGGAATGATTCTAGGGCGATTGGTAGCTGACGAAATTTACTTTGTAAACGTCTCTACGTGGCGGAAGCATTGGAAGTTTAGCTACAAAGACCGCAGCAAGAAATCGATGAAACAACAAGCAATTGCTACGGTTTTGAATGAGTTTAAAAAGCAAGTCAAAGATGATGAAGCGGACGCAATATTGATAGGCTCTTACTTTGTTAATAGCGGACTAGAATCAGGAAAACTAGAACATCATAGTAATTGAGGGAGCACAATGAAAATTAAACAGAACAATCGTTTTAAAATTAAAAATATAGAACTTATTCGACAACTAAAAAAAGGAGATAAGTTAGCTGATAAATACTTTATATTTATCAATGACGCAATGGGTGGCATACCTTGCCATAATCGATCTTTTGGGAGCAAAGCAGATTTTGAGTATGGAACAAATTATGAAGTTCTGTCTCAATTTTATGCAGACAAAGGCTACATGGAATTGTCTTGTTGCGCTTACGGTGGTATGTGCGGTTTTACTTTTGACACAGACGAAACAAGTACTGGCAATATGAACAATCTAGAACGTGAATGCGCTGGATATGTCCAAAATTATATTAACAATTTAGCGAAAGCGGGAATAATTGAAGTAATGCAAGACGATTTATGATTAACCCGAAGCGTCAGATACGCTATTGCAACGACAAAATAGAAGAACTGGAGGTGTAATACATGAGTTACGATTTAGAAATTTTGGTGAAAATAGAAAACGGAGATTATATTTGTATTGCTGAACCAGAATATAGTTCCCCTACATACAATCTTGGAAGAATGTTCAGGGTTGCTATGAATTGGGATTTTGAACAAGGTGTTGTTTACAATATTGATGAGATTTTTGAGAATATAGAATACGGCATTAGCGAGCTAGAACGATTCCCTGAAAAGTATGTGCAGTACGAACCAGAAAATAAATGGGGAACAGTAAACGGCGCTTTAGAAAACTTAAAATCATTGAAAAACTGTATTTTAGAACAAAATATAGACATGAAGTATTTATACATGAGGTGGTGAAATATGACCAGAGAATTTTATGAAGTACACGGCACAGAATGGTTTCTACCAGTAAGATTAGTTAGTTTATCAGATAGAAGTGCGGAGATAAAATATACAGATATTTACGGGCAAACACATTGTGAAGTTGTACCAGAAATTTACAAATTTAAGAAAGAAACAGAAAAGCCAGAAATTCCATGGTTTGTGGCAGAACACATTGAACATCATAAAAGATTAAATTCGCCGATGGGAGATATATTCAATAGACATTTTATTGACGACAAAAGAGTTGAGGCCTGGCTTCGAGAGGCCCTTAATGCTTATGATAATCTCGGCAAAGCGTGGTTGTTTGGCTACAAGATTAAGAAAGATAAGGTATACATCGTTACAGATGGCAATCACTGCTATTTTGAAAGTTGGGACGATGCAAGGGCGATCGTTATCTTAGATGACATGATTGGCTATGAAGATTGCGCCAAGAAATTTGATAGCAAAACAGAAGCTAAAAAGGTGGCTGAACAGCTCGGCTGGAAAGTTGAAACTAAAGAGGTAGGATAATGAGGAACAGAAAAATAGAAGAATTGAGTTGAGGTGAGTAAATGAGAAACAGACCAAAGCATTATCCATACACGAAAAGCCAATGGGAATATTCTTGCGTTAAACTTTACGCAGACAGCAACCCAGAACCATATTGTGTGTTTTGGGGTAAAGAAAATAGAATTACAGGAGAAGTAAGAGATGTTTGATTTTTTAGACCGAATAAAATATGAATTGAAATCATTATTCGAAAGAATTATAACGAACACAAGAAGATTCTTCTGTAAGCATTATTACGTTAAGATACATGGTCGTTGGCTATTTTGTTATGTGGAGTGCAAAAAATGTGGTCGTGTAAAGTTAAAAGAACCATATATGACGATTCACGAAAAATGAAGCGCGAAACAAAAAAACCAGAAAGAATCTGGACTGGCTGATTGAGGAAAAGGAGAGAGCGGAATATGAAAACCAATTTTAAAATACTAGCATTATTAACGGTCGCACTTGGATTGCTTGCGGGTTGCGGGAATAAAGACATTTTAGGAACGACCTTTAATTTCAAGTATGCGGAAGTAAAACTCATTGACGGTCGCATTGTCAAAGGGAAAGTCAAGGCGTGGGCGAAATACGACAAGCAAGATAGCATTAGAGTAACATTTACGAACGGCGAAGAATATTATACTCATTCAAGTAACGTTGTGCTTTATAATAAATAACAAAAAAGCCAAGGCACTCTCTACCTCGACTAATAGTTTCCACAAAGACTATTATACCACAAAGGAGACAGAGAGTGAACAAGGCTAAAGAGCTCTTGAACGAGCTACAAAATCTTGATATGGATATTCAAAGCAGAATTGACGAAATCAGCGAGTTAGAAGCAGGTTTGCTCTCTAGTCAGAAGTTTCAAGCAGATAAAGTCAGAGGCGGACAAACTCGCAAGATTGATGATGTTTATACTCAGCTAGTCGTGATGAAAGAAGCTATTGAGCAAGACACTAATGAGGTTATTAACAGGAAACTCGAACTTAGTAGACTTATCAATAAGCTGAAAAATCCGAAACATAGAACGATATTAAGAATGACATACATCAATAGAATGTACGCAAATGATATTTGCGATAGTATGGGAGGTATGAGCTTGCCTACTTATTATCGTTTAAAAAAGCAAGCAGTGAAAGAACTTGATGTCATTCTTTCAGGACTGATAGTAAATGATAGTGATTGCACAAGCATGAAGTCTGAAATCTGCTAGAATGGTAGTATCAAGAATTGAGGGTGAGGCAATCAAGCCTCTCCTTTCCTGAGTTATAATTGGATTCTTGTAGTAACATCGGCAGAATCCGATTAAGAATTTTGACAAAAAAAGAATTGTAGAATTTCTCGATGTTCGCTACAAGCCGGCATTCTTAAAAATGACATTTGCGGTTATAAAAAGGCTGTACTATAAAATAAAAAAGGATGGTATCTCCATTTCGTATGCTGGCGTCTGTGCAGCCTTGACGCCAAATATTTTATGGAGGCGTAACATGCCGCGAATACAACGTTGTAAGGTGGCAGGGTGCCACGCATTGATAGATAGAGATAGTCTGTGCTGTGATAAGCACAAAGCACAAGAGCAAGAGATTAGAGCAAAGCGTGAACGCTATAGCAGAAGTAGATACAACAAATACAAACGCAATCAAGACGAAGGCAAGAAAGAACAATACAGTTTTTATCGAAAGAGCATTTGGTCTTCGTTGAGATTGAATTGTTTAAAGAGAGATAATTACATTTGCCTCTACTGCCTAGCACAAGGCAGGGTAACGGCCAATAGCAAAATAGCAGACCATATCGTGCCAATTGAGTTCAATCCAGCTCTAAAAGCGGAGCTAAAAAACTTGGCGACAGCATGCAGTGATTGTCACAAGCTGAAAACAAAGTGGGAACAAAAATATTATGGTACAGGTCAAAGCAACGAATTGAAACGAAACGCAAGAGAAATAAAAGACATAAAAATTATTGCAAATCTGATGAGGAAATAAATTTTTTAAACCCCCCCCATCCCTTGTGGGAGTAAGAGAGCCGCGACAAGATGTCGTCTTACATCACGCGCCAATTTTTTAGATTTTTATGGGGTGTCACGGGGGACGGATTAGGAGGTGAAGTTGCTTGGTTAAAAATCCTTACTATCGGCAGAACAAAGGGCGTTTACCCAGCGACCCGCCGAACTATTTGGGAACAGTTGCGAGGGAGGCTTGGCGCAAAATCGTTCCGTTTTTAGAAAGCACTGAAAAGGTACAGCGGATAGATGGCTTTTTGGTCGAAACCTACTGCACAAATTACGAAATTTACAAGTTAGCCTACGAAGATATAAAAGAAAATGGCATACAGCAAACCATCACAAGACCCATTCAAGCGCAGGGGAGCGGCGAGATTTTGGGCGAGCAGTTTTTGGGATACAAAAAGAATCCAGCAGTAGCAACTATGAAAGATACTGTAGATACTTTGAACAAAATAGGTGTGCAGTTGGGATTGACACCAAAAGGCAGGCAAGACCTTTTAGCGGTCGCTAGCGCGGATAATGAGAAAATATCAACTGCAGAACTGCTCAAAGAGTTTTTAGGAAAATAATATTTTATAGACACCTTGACGGTCGCGACGTCAGAAAAACTACGCCAAAAACTGCGGAGATGGGTTACCCGTGCAGGCAGAGTAAGAAGTTTTAATGCCTGATGGCTTGAGGTGATTGAGGTGGCACGCTAAATCTTTAATTTAGAGGCGCAGGTTCGAATCCTGCCAAGCTATTTTCAAGACGAACAAAAAAGGAGGTGATATAGTATGTCTAAAAATATATTTGTTTCTATCGAAGGTTGTGACGATTCAACTGATTTTTATTTGACATGTACTGATGAGCAGCTTGTTTTTCTTAGGGAGTTTGCTAAAATGACTAAGAAGGTATCTGATTATAGTTGCATGCCAATCATTTCTTTATACGATGATGAAGAATCTCTTGATAAGGATGAATCGGATTATGAGAATGTAGGAACATTCTTTGAGGATGGAGAGGGCGATGGGTATAATGAATTAGATACAACTAAGTTGTAGGGTCTACAGAGTGAGAATCCATATAATGAGTTGGAAAGCGTGATAAAGGGGTGAGGAAATATAACTGAAATTGATTTAACAAAAACAAAAGATGTAATCGGTGCTTATAAAAGTATCGATTTTTCTTTTGTCCGGAAAAAATACAACGACCCCGGAACGAAATACGCTTTTGATGTTTTAGACGGTAAGATTATTTCTGGTTATCCAATCAAGCTCGCTTGCTTTCGTCATCTCAGAGATTTGGAGCGGCAAGGTCAAGAGGATTTTCCTTATCGCTATTCCATGCAGCATTTTAAGAACTTCTTGAAATTTGCTAACTTAGTGCCTAATATTGACAATTTAGACGAGCCGTTGGAACTTATGGACTGGCAGAAGTTTATCTTTAGTCAGATAGAGGGGTGGCGCTCGTTAGACGGTTTGCCACGTTTTAAGAATATAGTCCTATCAATCGCGCGTGCGCAAGGGAAAACAATGTTGGCTGGTATTTTAAAATGTCATGCATTTTTAATCGAAAGTCTTGGTTTGTCAAATCAGGACTTTTTAATTAGCTCCATCAACTTCGACCAAACTATGAAGCTATTCGGTTATGTCAAAAGCATGATGGCTAAAGTGATTGAGAAAGAACCTTTTAAGTCACTAGCGCAAGAGATGAATTTGCAGCTATACTCACGAGAGATTAAGGCGGCGAACGATAACAACGTTATCAAGACGATATCGTTTGAATCTGGCAAGTTTGACTCGAATCACTTTTTACTAGCTATAGCAGACGAGGTAGGAGAATTGACTAGAGATGACGGCATTTCTAAAATCACTTCTGGGCAAATCAACACGCCGGGCGCTCGCTTCGTGGAAATATCCACATCTTACCAAGTGCCAGACGTACCGTTTCACAAAGAGCAGAAAAAACTTATTGAAGTTATGGAACGAGACTTTGACCGAGCAAGTGACGACCAGCTTTGTTTGGTTTGGACGCAGGATAGCCTAGAAGAGACATTTCAGCCTGATACGTGGGCTAAAAGCAATCCGCTGCTTAATCTACCAGACAAGCACGATAAGCTCCTTAGAGGGCTTATATCGGAGCGAGATAAGAAAATGTTAATGGGGAAACCGGCAGACTTCCAAGTGAAGAATATGAATTGCTGGTTAAACGCTGATTCTAATAGCTTTCTAAATTTAGAAGATATTGAGAAAGCCGTTGTAGACGACTTCCCAAGAACAGGACGGCGCGTGTATGTGGGCGTTGACTATTCTATGAGTTCGGATAATACGGCATTTGCTTTTGTCTATCCGCATGACAACGAGGAGAAGTGGCACGTAGAACAGCACTCCTTTATTCCGTGGAATCAAGCGGGAAGTATTGGAGCTAAAGAAAAGCAAGACGGCTTGAACTACCGAGAATTAGAGAAAGAGGGTTACTGTACGATTACCAGTCACCCACAAGGGCTTATCAACGACGACCAAGTATTTGATTGGCTAGTAAACTACATAGAGGATAACCAACTTGAAGTCATCTTCTTTGGCTACGACGCTATGGGCGTGACTAAGGTAATTAAAGCCCTCGAACTGAATACAAGCTATCCGCTTATGCCAATTAGACAACGCACAAGCGAGCTGAAAGACCCGACTAAGTTCTTGCAAAAGGTCTTTGTGGAGGGCTCTATCACTCGCTTGGACGATAAGATTATGGAAAAGGCGTTAATAAACGCTGTTGTCAAAGAGGATAACATCGGTATACAGGTTGACAAGATGAAATCAACCTTGAAGATTGACGTAGTAGACGCTATTATCGACGCTATGTATCAAGCTATGTATCATTACGAAGACTACGGGCTTGTGAATGATAAAAGCTATATGGTAGAGCACATGTCCGCGGAAGCCGTTAGAGAATGGTTTGAATCTGCGGAATCTGGACTAATTGACGAAGATTGGGGAGAAAATGAAGATTTTTAAAACATTTTTCAGCCTATTATGGGCTTTTTTTGATGTCATTATGTTTTTTGCAGCAGCAATCACAATCAATGTGACAATGTATTTTGCAGGTTGGTTGGCGTTTGGCATCTGCTTAACTATTACGTTTATTTTGGCCGGATTGATTAGCGAATTAGCGCCTAGAAAGGAAGATAAATGAGTGTGTTATTAGTGATTTTGGGGTCAGTAATTGGGTTTGCGTTATCTCCATTCTTTTTTCTTATGATGATAACTCTAATTATGGTTGTCGGTTCTGTTATTTATGAAATTGTTGAAGCTATTGTTAGAGCTATTTCAAGTAAATAGAAAGGAGGTGAATCTATGCCGATATTTAAACCACCTATTTTTTTAAACTTAGCAGAAGAAAAGAAACCGGCTGATTTAGACCGGTTTTTTAGTGGAGATGGCGCAAGCTATCTTGACCAATTCCTCTCTGGTAGCGAATGGGTGTCCGCTAAGAACGCCTTGAAAAACTCGGACTTGTTTGCCGTCATCAACCAGCTATCAAGCGACTTAGCAAATGCACGTCTAACCGCTAAGCGTAAGAAGACGCAAGGTATTTTAGATAATCCAAGCGTTAACGCAAATAGACATGGCTTTTATCAAGCTATCTTTGCCCAATTATTGCTGGGCGGAGAAGCCTTTGCTTACCGTTGGCGCAATGAAAACGGCGGAGACGTGAAGTGGGAATTTTTGAGGCCGTCACAAGTAACGGTCAACCGTTTAGAGTACGAGAACGGGCTTTATTACAATATCACTTTTGAAGACCCTAAAATCGCGTCTAAGTTATACGTCCCACAAAACGACATACTACATTTTAGATTGTTATCTGTGGACGGTGGCAAGACTGGAGTTAGTCCGCTAGCTGCCTTAGAGCGTGAGATGAAAATACAGAAATCATCTGACAACCTCACTATGAGCGCTTTAAGAAATTCCCTCAAAATGAACGGGGTTTTGAAAATTAAGAACGGCGGGTTGTTATCTGATAAACAGAAGAAGGCACGCTCTCGCTCAGTGATGAACCAAATGACAGGCGGCCCGCTCGTGCTGGACGATTTGGAAGAATTTACGCCAATAGAAATCAAATCCAATATTGCTCAACTGTTAAGTCAGACAGATTGGACAAGCAAGCAATTTGCAAAGGTCTACGGGATTCCAGACAGCTATTTAGGCGGGCAAGGAGACCAACAGTCCTCTATTGAGATGATTTCCAGCATGTATGCTAATGCGGTTAGTCGTTACTTGAGACCTTTTTTAAGCGAGCTAGAATATAAGCTCGGCACAGAGATAGACAGCGATTTATTCCCTGCCGTTGACCCGATGGGATTTACGTACATCAAGCGCGTTAACGAGCTTGTCAAGAATGGCACAGTTGCTCAAAATCAAGGCTTGTATATGCTGCAACGGGCGGAAGTTGTTCCAGCTGACTTACCAGAACCCGAAAATCCAAACAATCTTATTAAGCAAGTGAAAGGGGGTGAGGGAAATGGGGGTAATTGACATTAAAGGCGACGTTGTCTCGAATGACGTAGGCGAGTTTTATGAATGGTTCGGTATGTCTAGTACATATCCGGGCAAGGTTCAGCAAGCTATCGCAAATGACGAAGACGACGAAATAACGCTAAATATTGCGTCGAATGGCGGAGACGTTTTTGCAGCGAGTGAAATCTATACTATGCTAAAGGATTCCGGAAAAGCTGTGACAGTCAATATCCAAGGTTTAGCAGCAAGCGCAGCAAGTGTCATTGCTATGGCTGGAAATACAGTGCGAATGTCACCGACAAGCCAAATGATGATACATAAAGCGTTAGTTTCGACTGTTGGAAATTCTGACGACTTAGAGCACGAATCCGGAGTGTTGAATAGCATTGACGAATCAATCGCAGCAGCTTACGAGCTGAAAACAGGCTTAAGTCAGACAGACATCTTACAGATGATGTCGAACGAAACTTGGATGAATGCCAAAGTTGCAGTCGATAAAGGCTTTGCAGATGAAATTATGTTTAACGAATCTGACGACGAACCGACTTTTGAAAACGCAGTCCACCAACTGCCAAGCAAAGCAGCAATCAATAAATTTAAAAATTTGATTGCTAAAGAAAAAATGAATAAACAACCAAGTCAGCCTAAGAACTCGTTAAGAGAACAGAAACTGGCTATTTTGTTAGACAAAAAAGGAGAAAACTAAATGGATATTAACACTTTAAACGCTCTTTGGATTGAGGCAGGACACCGAGTAGAAGACCTCAACGAGCAAATCAATAACGCTTTGAATGATGATAATTTTTCAGCAGAAGCGTTTGAAGCTCTCAAAAATCAACGTGACAACGCAAAAGTGCGTCGCGACGCCTTGAGTGAACAATTAGTAGAAGCGCGCGCTGCTAAGGTGGCAGCTATGGACGATAAAGACGTAGAATCTTTGACTGATGAAGAAGAAACAGCAAAGAATGTCTTTATCAAAGACTTTAAGAATCTTTTGAACGGTACTTATCGGAACGCCGCAGTTGGTTCTAAGGAAGACGACGGAACTAATGCAGGTTTGACAATTCCAAAAGATATTCAAACTGCAATCCACGGCTTAGTTCGTCAATACAACTCATTACAAGAGTATGTAACAGTGGAATCTGTTTCAACGACATCAGGCTCTCGCGTTTATGAGAAATGGGCTGACATCACAGCTCTTGCAAATCTGGAAGATGAAACTACAAGCATTTCAGATATCGACGCGCCTAAGTTAGCTCTTATCAAGTATGCTATCAAGCGCTATGCAGGTATGCTGACAGCAACTAACAGCCTGTTGAAAGATACTGCTGAAAACATCTTGGCTTGGCTCAATTCTTGGGTTGCTAAGAAAGTTGTTGTTACTCGCAACAAAGCAATTTTGGAAAAAATCGCAGCACTTCCAAGCAAACCAACTATTACTAAATTTGACGACATCAAAGACCTTGCTTTGAAAGGCGTTGACCCTGCAATTCGCTCTACATCATTCTTTATGACGAATACAAGCGGACTTGCTACTCTCGCAAAAGTTAAAAATGCAATGGGCGACTACTTGCTACAACGCGACCCAACGCAACCAGAACGCTATCTACTCGAAGGTAAACAAGTGATTGAAATTGCTGACCGTTGGTTGGCTGACAACGCAGGAGCACATCCACTTTATTTCGGAGACCTCAAACAAGCAGTAACATTGTTCGACCGTGAGAGCATGTCTATCGAAGCGTCAAACGTCGCTGGTGACGCGTTCAGCTTAGACCAAACTAAAATCCGTGTCATTGACCGCTTCGACGTTGTAACAACAGACCAAGAAGCATTCGTGGCAGCGTCATTTAAGACAATCGCAGACCAAGAAGCAAACTTGAAAAAATCAGAATAGAGGTAAGCTATGAGCGTTGACATTGCACGGTTTAACAAAGCTATGAACCTTGACGAGGGCGAAGATAGCGTCCTCATCAAAGGCTATTTAGAAGCTGCCGAACACTCAGTTAAGAATGCGATAGGCGAGGACAAGTCAGGAAAATTTTATGCTCGAGAAGATGTCGCTTCTCTGCTAGACGTTGCAGTGATTGCGATAGCTGGTTCGTACTATCAATACCGCTTAAGTTTGTCTGACGCTCAAGCCTATCCTATCAACTTAACTTCTAACAGCATTATTGGGCAGTTGCGGGGTATGTATGACGTTTTTAAAGAGGAGGAGGTAGAAAATGGCTAAACGCTATTTACCTTCTGAATTTAGCAAAGTAGCTAGTTTTGGAGAAATCAAATCAGCCCCAAACGCAGCTGGAGTGAATATCCCAAAATTCGCAGAGTTATTTACTCTACATTATCGACCAGTCAAGCGCACGCAGAACCAAACTTACTTAGCGAAGCAGAGCGGATTAGACGACACGTTTAATATTTGTATTCGACATAATGAAAAAGTGCATAGCAAAATGCAAGTCAAAATTAAAAACGTTAATTATGACATTGTAACCATAAGCCCCGACGATACAGAGGGCTTTGGGAAGTACGACTTTATCACGCTACGAGCGAAGAAAAAGGTAGGTGGCGCGTAATGGTTGGATTAGATAGCGCGCTTGAGGATTGGTTGAAGCAGGTCAAAGAGCTAACTAACTTGACACCAGACGAGCAAGCAAAAATCACAAGCGCAGGGGCACTTGTGTTTAAAGAAAGGCTTGAGGAGACTACACGAAAGAAGCACTATGACCACAAGCGAAAAAGTGGAGGTCGAGAACATTTAGCTGATGACATTGTTATCCAAAAGTCAGATGTTGACAATCGTAAGACCGGAGTATCTTCTGTCGGCTGGAGCGATGGCATGAATGCGAATATAGCGCGTTGGCTAAACGACGGCTCGAAGAAATTGACAGGCGACCACTTCGTGACAGAGTTACAGCAATCAAAAGAGGTGCTAGAGGAAGTTTTAGCAGCTGAAAAAGAAGAATACCAAAAAATCCTAAGAAAGAGAGGTTAGTCTATGCTTGCAACTTTGGAAATGAAAAAGCTATTAGACGATGAGACAACCAGCGAAGTACAGAAAGTATATACTAGCAATCTCCCGAAAGAGGAACAAGAAAACATTGACGAGACAATCATCTTGATTACAGATGTTAATGCCGACCTTGGATTGATTGGGAACAATAGCTTTTTTAGCAAAACAACACAAATCGAAATCCAGATTTTTTATAAACAAGATTTGGATTTTGACATTGAAGCATTTGAAAATCGGCTTTTGAAATTGCTAAAGCAACATCATTGGTCGATTAACGATATTAGAGGACACGCGACAGACCCCGACACATTTCAAATGACGGCGGTCTTTTATGTGTCAAAAGAAAATTTAATAAATTAAAAAATACAAAAAGGAGAAATATTGCATGGCAATTGTAGGTTTAAAGATGGTTACCGTTGCACTTGTTGACGACAACCAAAAATTGATTAAAGGTGCGGAAGGTCTTTCTGAAACTGGACTTGTCGAAATTGATGATTCCATGTTTGGTACAAAGACCGCTAACATCACAAACTTGGAAGGCTCTGTGACCAAAGTGCCAGGAAATAACAAGGTGCAAGACGTTTATACGGCGCCAGGGGCACCACAAGTCGCATTTGACTTTAACAACCTAGTTTTTGATTTGAAACAAAAATTAAAAGGCTACAAAGCTGACGGCAAGGGCGGATTTGTTTATCAAGGTTATAAGCCACACGTCGCAGTGCTCATTGAATCACAAACACTCGACCGCAAGAACTCTGTATATTTCGGGTTTGGTGACGGAATTTTCCAAGAAACTACTCAAAACGTGGCTACTGACACAGACACAGCACAAACTCGTGCAGATGACAATATGACGTACAACGCTTTGACAACGGCTGCGTTTGGTGACGAAACGCACAAAATTTACTATTCAGGCGTTTCTGGATTTAGCAAGGAAAACATGCTAAAAGAAGTCTTCGGTGGCTATACAGCCGCAGCAGCAGGTTCTGAAGGACATCTTGGCTAAGTAATGTTCTAGGCTAGGCAGTGTAACAACTGCTTAGCTTTTATTTTTATGATTGAGGTAAAAAATGGAAATCAAAAACATCAAAATCAAAGAATTGGGTAAAAAATCTTTTGTTGTCTTAACTTCTAACCGCAACATTCGTCGTATGAATGAATTTCAGCTTGAAATTGCTAAAATCTCTGACATTGACGAAGACGCACCGGCAACAGAACAGTTTAAAGCAAACATTGCGGTTATCGCTGCAACGCTTGCATTCTTGCGCGCTATCTTAAACCTAGATGACGAGCAAATGGAAGTCTTGGAAGATTTGGACACAACACGCACACAAGAAATTGCTAACTATTTGTCTAGTCGTTTGATGGGCTTGACAGACGAGCAATGGGAAGAAATCCAAAAGGAAAACGCAGAAAACCCAAAAGACGAATAAGTTGGGGCGAACGCGTCTTTGAATTAGAGAATGTACTGCAAGACTTAGACTTAGCAGAAAAACAAGCTCTAATCAACTTTGGGTGGACGTTGGATGAGTACGAAGACGCAGATTATTATCGTCTAAACGAAGTGTTAGCTGCTAAGGAAGTTAAGGATAGGGCGGTTGACCCTATGGCATTTATAAAATAACAACGAAAGGAGGAAACTTATTTGGTAAAAGTACAAGCGCAGATGTCGACCGAAATTGCTCTTGACTTAGTAAGAGCGTCAGAGAGCGTCAGAAGCCTGACTAATGTAGTATCTACGGCAACGAACGCATGGAAAGCCCAAGAAGCCCAATTAAAGGCGGTAGGCAACTATACGCAAGCAGCAGAGGCTCGCTATAAAGGTTTGGGCGACGCGATCCAAGCGCAACAAGCAAAAGTAGACGCTTTGAAGCAGAAGCAGTCAGAGTTGAAAGGGAATACTCAGCAAACTGCTGAACAGTACCTAAAATACCAACAACAAATCGACCAAGCTACAACAAAATTGTCTAGCATGCAGGCACAACAGGACAAAGCTAAACAGTCCATGGAATATTATTCCAGTGGTTTGGCAGGCTTGCAGACTGACTACAAGAAGATGAACGAGCTATCAGATAGCTACGTGAAACGACTTGAAGCCGAGGGTAAAAAACGGCAAGCAGCGCAGGAAAAAGCTAAAAATCTCAAAGAAGCCACAGAAAATCTAAGCAAGCAATACAAGTCGCAAGTTGACGAGCTCGAAAAAATCAAAAATAAAGCGGGTACAACTAGCGAAGCTTACCGCAAGCAAAAGATAAGAGTTAATGAGACGGCAGCAGCTTTGGCAGGTTCAAAAACCAAGATGAAAGCTGCCCGCGAAGAAATGGAAAAGCTCAATCCGACTATTTGGACGCGCATGCGGGATTCTGTCAAAAAATTTAACAACGAAGCGCAAAAAACAAGTAAAATCGGTAGCCGCGTCAAGGACTTTGTAACTGGAAATCTGATTGCAAACGGTATTACTAACATCACCTCAAAAGTGATTGATTTAGCTAAAGAGGGTTATGCCGCTGCAGAAGCAGCGTCTAAGACGGCTGAACGCTGGCAAAATTTGGGTTTTGCAGAAAATGAGATTAAGCGAATCAATGCTGTTGTCAAAGACTTAAAATATAATACTAATCTTTCGGGTGGTGCGGTTGGTGAACTGATTCTGAAGTTCCACGGAATCACTCACAACGTAGAAGAAGCAGCTGAACTCGCAAAAGGGGTTGGTAGTCTATCTGACCAACTAAAACTCTCACAAGAGAGAGCAGAAGCGTTTGCTAGCGGGCTAGGCAAAATTGAAGCGTCTGGAACCGTCACAGCTACATCTCTAAATAAGCTAGAGAAACAAGCGCCCGGGTTAGTCCAAGCATTACAAAAGGCGTCTGGATTGTCAGAGCAAGCATTTTCAGACTTGCTCAACTCTGGCAAGATGACCTCTAAACAATTTAATGACATCTTAAAGTCTGCCGCACAGAACTACGAAGAAAACGCTGAAAAATACGGCAATACAGCCGAGGGCGCAAAGAAGAGGATAACTCTTGCGTGGGCGGATACTAAGAAAGCCTTGATGAAGCCACTTGTGAGTGTCGCTTCAACTGGTTTTAACCAGTTAGCAAATGTTTTGCAAAGTCCTGCTATCCAAAGCGGAGTAGCTAAACTCGGCGAGGGTATCGGCAAGATTGCGCAACACGCTACAAATTTGCTGAATTATATAGCAGCACATCAGAAAGATGTGTCAGCCATTGTCGGAAATGTGGTAGAAATCACGAAGCTATTTGCTTTGGGTGTTTGGGAAGGCTTTAAAGCCACTGTCACGACTATAGCTGATGTCTTTAATGATTTAAGCGGCCATAGCGCCAAGGCTAAAGACCCACTGAAAAGCGTATCTACTGCTTTAAAAGAGGTTGGAAAGCACAAGAAAGAAATTGTTGCAGTTGGCAAGGCTTTTGCTTTTTACTTTATCGGAACTAAAGCGATAGGTGGAGTTGTAGACTTAACCAAAAAAGTTAGCGGCTTAGGAAAAGGTTTTTGGGACTTAACCAAAAAAGTTAGCAGTCTGAATAAAAGCTCTTTTTCAATAGCAGGTTTTAAAGATTCGGTCGTAGGAACTTTTACTGCCATAAAGGCAGCGATTGCCGCAAATCCGGTCGGTGCAATCATTGTAGGAGTGACCGCTCTAACAACAGCGCTTATCGCGCTTTATAAGTACAATAAGCCATTTAGAGATTTTGTGAATGGCGCTGCGAAAGCCTTGAAAAAATTCTACGACAATTCTATAAAATGGCTTGTAGAATTGCCGAGTAAAATCAAGGGCTTCTTCTCTAACGTCGGCAAAGGCTTTAACAATTTCAAAAAATCCGTATCGGACGGGTTCGGCAAAGGTATTGATAAAGTCAAAGAGTTTAACAAGTCTTTAGGCAATAGTGCCAAAAAGGGCGTCAAGAAGTTTACTAGCGCATTTTCTAATGGCATGAAAAAGGCCGGGAAATTTTTAGGTGACGCTGGGAAAAAAGTAGGCGACTTCTCAAAAACTGTCGCTAAGTTCTTGATTTTCAGCAATCCTTTTGTTCTCGGCTTCGCTTTAATGTATAAGCACAGTAAGCCTTTTAGAAAGTTTGTCAAAGGCTTAGTTGACGGCGTGAAGAACCTTTACAAGAATTTCAAAAAATTCTTCGGTGCAGCCGGAAAATTTGTAGGAAAAACTTTTGACGGAATCAAAAAAGGCGTCTCGAAGAAGTACAATCAAGTCGCAAAATCTATCGGAGACACCTCAAAGAAAATTGGCAAGAAATGGAAAAAAGATTGGGAAAAAACCAAGAAAGCGTCGGGCATTGTCTGGGACGCAACCAAGAAAGAGATTGGCAAGAAGTATGACGACATTTCCAAGAATATTGGTGACACCTCAAAAGCTATAGGCAAAGAGTGGAATAAGCATTGGGACGGCGCTAAAGACTTTTTAAGTTCGACTTGGGATAAAGTCAACGATTCTACCAAGAAGAAATTCGGTAAGAATCTGACAACAGTCCTTTTTGATAGCTTAAAGGAAATCGGTAAGAAGTTTGACGATACTTGGAAAGGCATAAGCGACGGATTCAGTAAATTCTGGGACGGTTTGAAAAAGCTAGCCCAAGACGGAATCAACGCTGTTATTAAAATACCTAATGCAGGTATTGACGGAATTAACGACCTTATCCACGACTTCGGAGGCCCTAAACAAACAATCGGTAAGATACCGTACGTTAAATTTGCGAGCGGTACCGGTTTATTTAGCAACCAACGGAACGCAATCACACAACCGACTTTGGCTCTGTTAAATGACGGTAACGACAGCCCAGAAACAGGCAATAAAGAAATGGTCTTAATGCCAAATGGCAGCCATTTTATTGTTCCCGGCAGAAATACAAAAATGCTATTGCCGGCCGGAGCGGAAGTCCTAAACGCTAGCGAAACGGCTCTTTTAATGGCAATGCAAAACCAAAAGGCATTTGCTAAAGGTACGGGTTTCTTTGGGAACTTGTGGAAAGGCATAACAAACTTTGGGGGAAGCGTCGCAAAAGTCGCAGGTAATGTCTGGGACGGCTTGAAGAATGGTGTTGAGAAATTTGCAAAAATGCTTTCATTTATTGGCGAAGCGGTTCTCAATCCGACTAAGACCTTGGAGAAGAAGTTTAACCCAAGTTCAAAAGGCATGGTTGGCATGTTTGATAATTTCGGAAGTATGCTATTCAAATCAGCAACTAACGGAGCTAAAACATGGTGGAAAGAGCTTTGGAGCATGGCTAAGAGCGCTTCTAACGAGGGCAGCGTAGCCATGGGTGCAGTAGGCGATGACTACCGCTTTAAAAACAGAGCAGCGGACAGCGGAGCTGACCCTTGGGGCTACTTCTTCAAGGAGTGTGTATCCTTTGTAGCTTCTCGTTTAGCTAATTTGGGAGTTAATCCCTCACTATTTAGTGGCTTAGGTAACGGGAATCAATGGGGTGCCGCAAGAGTGCCGCATTTAAGCAGACCAAAACCCGGCTCGGTCGGTGTCTATACGGGCGGCCCTATTTCAAGCAATCACGTTGACTTCATCACGGCGGTTCATGGCGATACCATGGACGGTGAAGAGTATAACTGGATGGGCAATCACAGCTATCACCAATACAGAAACCGTCCTATTTCAGCGGCTTCTACATTCCTAGACTTCGGCGTTAAAGCAGGGCCTAGTGGAGATGAAAAGGCTCTGAAAGACAAGAACAGCCCGTTACAAACGCATATCAAAAAACAAGTTGGCGGTATGTTTGACTGGATTAAGAAATGGCTAGCACCGCTCGAAGAAGGCACAGCAAGTGACGGAGGGGCACAAGCAGGGAACCCCGGCGGTTCTGGTGTTGAACGCTGGCGCCCGTTTGTAGAACGTGCGCTAGAAGCAAACGGAATCGCAGCTAATAGCTATCGCGTGGCTAAAATTTTAGCAACTATCAGACGCGAATCAAACGGTGACCCTACTGTCCAAAACAACTGGGATAGTAACGCTCTAGCAGGTCATCCGTCAATTGGTCTTATGCAGACTATCCAACCAACCTTTGACGCATACGCTTTCGCGGGTCACCGCAACATTCGCAATGGTTACGACAACTTGCTAGCTGCTATTAACTACATCAAACATAGATATGGTACATCAGACGCTGCCTTCCATCGCGTGGCAAGCTATGGCTATGCCAACGGTGGCTTAGTGTCTAAGCATGGCTTGTATGAGATTGCAGAGGGCAATCAACCGGAGTATATCATACCAATGGACGCAGCTAAACGTGGGCGCGCTTGGCGTTTGCTACAGAGAGTTGTTGGACAATTTGCGGGTGAAGCACCGACAGAAACTCAAAACGGTAGAGATGATAACATCTTATCATCTCTAGCAGATAGATTGGACACTATGATAGCTTTGCTAAGTCAATTAGTAACAAACGGAGCAAATCCTATCGAACTCCGCAATATCATTGATGGGCGAAGTGTTGCTAATGGCTTAGCTCCCTACATGGCAACGGCAAACGCAAATTATGAGCGCAGACAAGCGCTATTGAGAGGTGAAATCATTGAGTGATAATGGAATCAGCATAGAATTTAATAAGATTGATATTTTAGCGGAATTAAGCAAGCTAGGCGGGAACGCTACTACGTTAGATGTTAATCGTGGAATTATCGCACAAATCACAAATAATTATCAGGAGCAGGGTGCACGGCGTTACGGTCAACAGTATCTCTATAATACGTTGGCAGTTAAGCAAATTCCCGTATCTATCAAGCTGACGGGAACGCCTGCATACTTTAATCAAGCCATCCAAAAGTTGGGTGGCTTGTTAAATGTTGAAGCTCCTAAAAAACTGATTTTTGGGGATGAACCTAACAAAATTTGGTTGGCAGTACCTAGCGGAAGCCCTAGCCTAATGTTTGACCACACGACATCACCGCCAACAGCAACGCTGTCTATTACGTTCGACGTCCCACGCGCCTATGGTGAAAACAAAAACGCAGTTGCGGTGGGAAACAATTTGCCGAGTGATTACGGCACGATAACCAAAATTAGCAACAGTCATTATAAGGCGAAATTGAAGAATTTAGGCACAGCGCCTGCAGCGCCAAAAATCACAATCAAGCATAATTCGGAGAATGGCTGGATTGGTTTTACTTCTGCAGAGGGCGTCTATGAATTGGGCGACCCAGAAGAAGTAGACACAAAGCCGGTCAAGAAGTCTGAAATATTGTTTGATTATGCGTCTAATAACTGGATAACAAAAGGCCTTGCGGAAGGACAAAAAAACGTTGCTATCTTAAACGATAACACCCAGAACTTAAATGGAACACTTGCCGTTGATAACGCTTGGGGGCGTCCGCATATTGCTCTTGCTAACCGCGGAAGTGGCCCGCAGCCAAATAATGCAGGCTCTATTACATGGGAAATCCCTGCGGATAGCAACGGTGAGAAAGGCACATTAAACGAGTATATCTGGTGGCGACAAATCTTCTGGCTTGGCGCAGCAAACCAGCTCGGCTTTATCAAAATTTCTGTCTCTGATACAGAGGGGAAATTCCTTTATGGCGTAGAAACAATCAAAAGGTCGAATGGTCTGGGGTGTGAGTATAATTTCTTAGCTTCTAACGGAAAAGGTGGATACAAACTTATCAATCAGTGGCTTTTCTATGGCACGCATAGAGAAGAACATAATCCATTTAATGAGCCAAGAGGTGCGTCGGATTTATTACGTCGTGACGATATGGTGCAAGTGTACTGGTGGGGTTCGTATCCACAGTGGCATATTCCCGAAATTAAAGGGCGCAAGTCTGCTAAAATCCATGTGGCAATCGGCGCTTTTGGGGATAAGCCACAAGTTACACACGCTTATCTAGACAGCATTATTTATCGCAAGGATTTTGTCGATAAAATTGAGGACATCCCAAACCGCTATCGAATGGGGTCGGTTGTTGAAACAGATATGGCTACTAGCAAATCTTATTGTGACAATTTACCGATTTTAGACCAAATGACGGACGGGTCAGAACCGCTTTTATTGCCTGTCAGAGAAAGCGAGCTTGATATTTATTTGTCAAGTTGGAACCAGAAAGACCCAGACATTAAAATCGCATGGAATGAGAGGTATGTTTAATGCAAATAGTTGTACATGACAACAAAATGCGTAAAGTTGCGTTGATAAATAACAACTATCCAGACATGCTATCGTTTCATAGTGACACATGGCATAGATACCTTTTACAAGCAACAAGCACTTTTGATTTTACAATCCCCAAAATATACAATGGGAAATTACATGAAGATTTAGGTTTTATCAACGATAAAGCCTATTTTTCGTTTAAATTCCAAGGGAAACATCATCTATTTTACGTCGCAAATATAACAGAGGACGACTTCAACATCACGCTGAATTGTAATAATACAAATTTAGAGCTTGTCAACGAGCAAGCTAATCCATTTACAAGCAACAGCACGCAAAATATAGCGTGGTATTTGCAACACATGGAATTGCTTACATTTGCCACTTTGGAAATCGGGGTCAATGAGATTGCCGACAAAACACGCACGCTGACCTTTGAATCGCAAGAAACAAAGTTATCACGTTTGCAATCTCTGATGTCACGCTTTAACGCAGAATTTGAGTTTGTCACAGAGTTAAATAACAACGGCACGCTTAAACGGATTGTGCTGAACATCTACCACGAAGCAGATAGCGAACATCACGGAATTGGTAAAGTTCGAGGTGACGTAGTTCTGCGCTACGGGAACGATGTCAAGGGCGTACAAGTCACGACCGATAAGACACAGCTATTTAATACTGGTGTATTTACGGGAGCGGACGGTCTCACGCTAAAAGACGTAGAACGCTCTGACAAAGACGCGAACGGAAACGAGGAGTTTTACACGCGCAAAGGCAGTCCTTTTGTGTACGCCCCGTTATCTATGGAGCGGTACCCAGCCAGCATGAAAGATGGCGACAATTGGACGCGCAAGGACTTCCAAACTGAGTACACAAATGTTAACGACTTACTAGCTTATGCTTTTAGGACAATTAAACAGTACGCTTATCCGATCGTTACTTACACAGCAAGCATTCAATCAAACTTCCTCAATGACTATCAAGATTTAGTTTTGGGCGACACCGTCAAGATTTACGACAAGAATTTTGTCGGTGGATTGATTCTAAGTGCGCGTGTATCCGAGCAAGTTATTAGCTTTACTAACCCAAGCAATAACACACTAACCTTTTCTAACTATGTAAAACTGGATTCCAAAATTTCTGACGTTTTGCGCAATCGCATGGCTGAAATGATTGAGGCACGCTTGCCTTATACACTTAAAATGTCCACGAGCGCAGGAACGGGCTTTAAAAATGGCACAGGAGAAAGCATTGTAACGCCCGAACTGTACAGAGGTCAAAAGAAGATTACAGACGCCACTTACCGCTACTATTTCGGCTCGGAAATGACAACAGGTCAGACTTACAAAGTATTGGCTAGCAAGATTGAAAACAAACAAATCTTGACGGTTGCTGCTTATGTCGGAAACGACGAGGTAGCAAGAGACAAGCTGACATTTATCAATGTCAATGACGGGAAGAATGGTTCAAACGGTGAAAAAGGAGAAGATGGAAAGTCTCTGCGGCTCTTCAGCACACAATACAAATACGCACAATCCGCTATAAATACTTATAGCGCAGATGGCTATACCGGTGATTGGTCTGTTGTCGAAAATACAACAGGTCTAAAAGTTGGGGACAGTGTCCAAATGCGGGTATTTAACACGGATAAAGAGAGCGATAGTTGGATAGTAGCGGTAACTAGTGCAGTACTTGGTGAACATAAAATTAAAACCATTTCGAAAGGCCTAATTGAAAAGGGTGACAAAGGAGAACGTGGAGAAAAGGGAGCGATAGACGAAGAGAAGCTCAAAGAAATCGAACAGAACATCAACTCAAAAGCTGACCAATCCCTGAACCAAGAGCAACTAAATGCTTTGGGCGAAAAAAACAGCATTATGCAGGCTGAACTAGAAGCAAAAGCTAGTTTAGATATGGTTAATCAGTGGTTTAAGGCTTATCAGGATTTTGTCAATTCAAATGCAGCAGATAAAGCAAAATCCGAGAAAGATTTGATTGTGGCAACTCAAAGAGTGGCTAAAATCGAGAATAATCTAGGCGATATGGCTCAGCGTTGGAACTTTATAGATACGTACATGCAAGCGACGAACGAGGGCTTGTCAATAGGGAAGAAAGACGGTAGCTCATTTGTTCGCATGAGGGATAATCGTATCTCGTTTTATTCCGCTGGTAAAGAAGTAGCGTACTTTTCGGGTGGTGCTTTACAAGTCGATAATGGGGTATTTACTAAAACGCTTCAAATTGGACGTTTCCGAGAAGAACAGTATCACTTAAACCCAGATATGAATGTAATTAGATATGTAGGAGGCGCTTAATGGCAAGAAGTAATTTCAGTGGCGCGTGGGGACATAACTTACAGTTAGAGGTCTTTTCGGCGTGGAATGCCCCAAATATTGAGGGTAACTTCTCAACGGTTAATGTACAAGTTCTATTAATCGCAAACGGGTATGCTGCTCTTTGGGGAGCAACAGATAAGCTCTTATCTCTTGATATCGGGGGTATACGAGAAGACGCAAGAGTAGATATGTCTATTTCGCAAGGACAGACAAAAGCTTTATGGGCTAAAGATTATCGGGTCAATCATAATCCAGACGGGACTAAAAGCATTACTATTTCTGCTACTTTGCATGCGAACGTAAGCAATTATGGCTCGGCAACTGCAAGTTTTAGTCTACCATTGCCCAACATTCCACGGGCAAGTACAGGGTCATCAGCTAACGGGACAATAGGGCAGCCTATTACTCTCAATATATCCCGGCACAGTAACTCATTTAAACATTCTATTTGGGTTAAATTTGGCAATTATTACAAAAAAATAGCGGGCGACAATGTGGATACGTCTGTTACATGGACGCCTGAAATATCTATGATAAATGAAATTCCAAACGCTAGTAGCGGATATGGAACATTGACCTATATCACATATAACAACAATCGAGAAATCGGCAGGAACACTCAACCAGTCACGCTATCTGTACCAGATAATATCAAGCCGACTTTAACAGGATTTACTTTGACGGATACGAATACAGCGGCGGCTAACGTAGTGCCGGGTGAGCAAGCGTTTATCCAGATATTATCTAATATTAAAGTCAACTTCGGGCAAGCAACTGGTATATACGGGTCTACCATTACAGGTTATTATGCAGAAATTGTCGGTAAGAACCAGTCCACAACAACACGAGGTGGAACTCTTGGAATTATGAATTATACAGGCAATGTGACAATCAGAGCGAGAGTGACAGACAGTAGAGGACGTACCAGCAATGCGATTGAGAGAACAGTCAATATCCTAGAGTATTTCGCGCCTGTTTTGGAATTTGGCGTTGTGCGCTCTGGCACTCAGTCTAGTACCTTGACAATCACGCGCAATGCCAAGATTGCCCCGTTGACTGTTGATGGACTGCAAAAAAACCACATGAAGCTGACGTTTAAAGTCGCACATTTTGGCTCAGACGACTATAAGATTGATACCGGCTCGGCAAGTGGCACATGGACGACTGTATCAAGTCTAGTCAATTCAAACGCTAATCTGCAAGGTGAATACGCAGCTAACAGCTCTTGGGCTGTATTAGGCATATTAGAGGACAAATTCACGCGCACAGAGTTTGCGGTTAATGTTGCAACAGAAAGCGTGGTAATGAGTTACAGCAAAGACCGAATCGGTTTTGGCAAGATTGCCGAGTTCCCAAACGTAACAGATAGCGCTTGGGAATACTATTTCAGCGGTAAGCCTATCCAAAATAGACAACTCACAAACTCAGATGGTAGAAATCTGGCAAACGTATATAAAACACCCGACGATTATGTCACAACAGGCTTTTATTATAGCGACAGCTCGTTGCTCCCTGACCGTTCAGGAGGCTATTTACTTGTAGAAAGTTATAACACTGACTTTGTCAAGCAAACATATACGCCATGGGACAAAGCTTACACCTTTATTCGATTAAAAATCGGCAAAAATAAACCATGGACTGCATGGGTATCACCAGCGCTAGAACAGTGCTATCCAGTAGGCTCTATTTACCAGTCCACATTTCCTAATAACCCCGCTACATTTATGGGTGGCGTTTGGGAGCGTTTTGGAAATGGTAGAGTGCTTGTTGGCGTTGACGAGACAGATGCAGATTTTAACACTGCTAATAAGACGGGCGGCAACTCGACTGTGTCGGGCATTGGCATATCACCAAAAGGGTACGGGCTCGTCGATTCAAAATCATTTGAAGGAAGGGCTTTAATCGGTCAGTTTAATGCGTCTAGCGATGAAATACCGCTCAATTCAAGCAATTTACAACCTTATATTACAATTTATCGCTGGCGTCGTACAGCCTAGAAAGAGGAAATTATGAAACTAGAATATTTAAGTAAGTCAGTAGATTATCAAGGTGGTGAACCTTACAAGACACGAGTTGTTTTAGGCAATTCAGAGGGAGTTATCTACCCAGTATTCTTTGACCCAGATTTTGTTAGCAAAGAGAGCGGAGAACTCTTTAAGCTCGCTTTGGAACAAATCTATCAAGAGAACTTCCCGAAAAAAGCAGAGAATGACAAATTTAACCAAGTTGACGAGCAACTGCAGAAGAATAAAGAGGCAGCAAACAAAGCAGAACAAGCAGCAACTGAAAATAAGCAGCTATTAGAATCTGTGTCAACCATCACAGAAATCTTAATTGCTCTTGCTATCGGGCAAAACGGAGGTATGCCAGTGGCGACATACGGCAAGGTCGCAGCGTTTATCAAGCCACTAATAAAAGATAAGCGCTATTTTAATAACGACATCGTGTCTATGCCTTATCCGTTTGATACAAACCCAAAATGGCCACAAGGTACTGCTACTATCTTTAAATTCCAAATGCAGCAAAGCGAAGGGTACACTTACCAAAATCAAACAGTTGCAGAAATGCTGCAAAAGGGCGTGTTGACTATCGTTATGCCCAAAATTGAGTAGAGAGGAGGGGATTTATGCCATTTGTAAATTTTGAATGGTCTCACGCGCTAAGAGGCTTTGTAGATACGCAAGACAAGCTGATTGTATTTACGCTAACGCTCATCATGGGTGCTATGGTGATTGATTTTTTGACCGGCACATTAGCCGCCAAAATCAATCCCCAAATTGAGTTTAAAAGCAAAGAGGGAATCAACGGAATTCTACGTAAAATCTCTAGTATTGCCTTGCTTGCATTTTGCATCCCGCTGTCGGTCTTACTGCCAGAAGGCATTGGATTAGGCACGTTGCAGGTCTTGTACATTGGCTACCTATTTTTTGAGATGAAATCTATCTTAGAGAATTTTGAAAAATTAGGCATTGACACAGCGCTTTTTAAAGATTTTTTTGAAGCGCTCAAAAAATATTTAAAAGAAAAAGGAGAAAAATAATGAATTTGACAAACAAACAATATGACGTCGCTAAGAAAGTTGTAACAGTAGTAGCACCAGCACTAATTACTCTTATAACAACTATTGGAGCTTTATACAAAATCGACACAACTCTTATCAATGGTATTATTGCAGCAGTTACAACATTTGCGGGTACTGTGTTAGGTATCTCTAGCAATAAATATCAAAGCTCACAAAACGAACAAGCGGAAGCGGAAACAAAAGGAGAATAAGCATGAATACAGACGCACTTATTAACTGGTTTGAAAGTCGTAGAGGTTGTTTGACCTACAGTATGCAAGGCAGTCGAAACGGGGCGGACGGAACAGCGGACTGTTCTGGCTCGGTTTCCCAAGCCTTAAAAGAAGCAGGAGTCAATATCCAAGGCTTACCATCTACTGTTACACTTGGCTCGCAGCTTGCAAATAATGGTTTTTATCGAGTGTCAAGAAATGAGGATTGGAATGCACAGCGAGGCGATATCGTGTTGATGTCGTGGGGGGCTGATATGTCAAGTTCTGGCGGCGCTGGCGGTCATGTCGGTGTCATGGAAGATGCTGCTACATTTATCAGTGTTGATTATTGGACAGGCGGACAAGCAGGAACAGCAGTATCAAGCCACAACTGGGACGATTACTATAACGCTCAACGACCAGCTTATATCGAGGCGTGGCGATACAATGGTGCAGCACCAGCTCAACCAAGCGTTCCTGTACCGCAAGCGGCAGGACAAAAGAAAGCTTATTATTTAGCAAATGAGGTCGCGTTTGTCAACGGCATTTATCAAATCAAGTGCGATTATCTTTGCCCGATTGGCTTTGATTGGGTAGAGAATGGGATTCCCGTTGCTATGGTCAATTGGGTTGACGAAAATGGTAATAATGTAGCTGACGGAGCAGACAAGGACTTTAAATCTGGCATGTACTTTAGCTTTGCGATTGACGAAAACAACATTTCTGACACTGGCAATGACGGCTACTATGGCGGCTATTACTTCCGTCAATTCAACTTCGGGCAATATGGCCCCGTTTGGATTTCTGCATGGAATAAAGACGATTTAGTCAACGATTATCAATAATTTTGTGTTAAAATAGACAGTTTTACCCTCGGTTTTGCCGAGGGTCTTTTTATTTGCGAAAAAACTTTAAAAAAATAAAAAAATTGATAAAAAAGGCTTGACAAACTATCTCGAAAGATATATAATAGTCTTGTAAGATAAATAAAGACAAAAGGAGAAATAAAAATGAAAAAAGAAGTAATGACAAGAGCATGGGAAATCGCAAGAAAAGCAGCTAGTCTATTCGGTGGAAAACCAAGCGAATACATTCGTGGAACTGTTAAAATGGCATGGAACGCTATCAAAGAAGAACGTGAAGAACAAGAAACATATGGATTGAAGAAATGGCAAGCAGTAGAAGCTAAAATGCGCAAAGCCGGCAAGTATACTATGGCTGACCTGCTTGGTCAAGCAAAAGAAGTAAAATTTAACGAAGTAATGCACAAAGAAGGTGCATACTACGGAATTGAAGTAATTGCTGACGGTTCTAGCTTTGGCACATACTATATCGCTGAAAAAGCGTGGGCTTAATCAAAGGAAAAGAGGTATATAATCATGGAAATTAATAATGACATCAAAGATTTGATTTTAGAATATGTAGGACGATATTTCAGATATGAAAATGATTTTTATAAGCTTCCTCGAGTCAAATTTATGGTTGCAAACTGGCAACGATTCAAGAGCGGTGAAACCTCCATTGAGAAGATAGGGGCTGCAAGGGTCAGTGCCATGCTCAGCTGTCTCTTCGAAGACTTCGAGCTAGCATTGATTGGGAAGGCTCAGAGTCAATACTATCTCTCTAATTCGCTCAAAACGAATATGACTTTCCCAGCTTATTATGACCAATTTAAGAAACAGCAACTGTTGAAATGGATTGAGAATAGTAGAGAGGACATCATAGGTGGTACTGGCAGAATGTATACGGCAGACGGGAACTACATCGCCAATGCCTACTTAGAAATAGCTCTGGAAAGCAGTAGCTTAGGCAATGGTTCCTATCTGCTTCAGATGCGCTTCAAGAACTATTCTCGCGACCCTCGGCCAATCCCATCAGGCCGCAGAAATCGTCTTGAATGGATTGAGAAGAACTTGGAGAACATCCGATGAGGGAGGATATAATCGGGCAGAGGTTCAATCGTCTCGTTGTCATAGAAGATGACGGGACGAGGTCTTCTAAAGGTGAAATCAAATGGCTCTGCCGATGTGACTGCGGAAACTTCTATCACGCTCTTGGGTACAGATTAAAGCGGGGGTTGACCAAATCCTGCGGCTGTCTTAACGACGAGAAGAAGCGGGAACGCTTTAAGGATTTGACAGGAACTGAAACGGAGCATTTTAAGATTATTAGCCGTTCCCATTCGGCTAATCAGCGCGTCTACTGGAAGTGTGTATGTCGTTTCTGTGGAAACGAGTTGATTTTAAGTAACAATGACATTCATCACTACACTTCTTGTGGATGTCGACGCGGTGCGTCCAAAACATATATGGATTCTATCCGAAATCCAGAAAGTTTAAGAAGCACGAAGCCTACGGCCAAAAGCAGTACAGGCGTCCGTGGTGTGTATTATCGGAAAAATCGCGGTGTGTATCAAGCATTTATCAACGTCGACAAAAAACAGGTTTATCTTGGCTCTAGCAAGAATTTTGATAAAGTTGTCAAAATGAGACGAGACGCAGAACGAGAATATGGTTATAAATAAAGAGCCGAAAGACGGCTCTTTATTACCCAAAAATCACCCAAAAAGTGTGTAAAATAGTGCTAAAAGATATGAAAATAATGTACAAAAAACGCCTTTTAATATAGGCGCTTTTTAATTTTATTAAACTACTTTGTATCAAAATAGTCCTTTGGTTATCATAAATTTAATCCTTATAATGTGTTTATGCAATCTATATTCATTGTAACGCAAAACAAGGTTAGTCGCAAGGTTTTTACATGCTATTTTTGTTCAGATAAGTTCATCATCTCTCTTTAATACAAGATAAATTGTAAAATATAGTGCAACAAAAAAACTCATAGCGTTTCATTGGTGTA
>ERZ773055.287-NODE-287-length-33353-cov-6.450297_pt1 | contig 33353 bp, 32 predicted proteins | sample MGYA00580515_ERZ773055 | MGnify/ENA primary metagenome ERZ773055 (study PRJEB29015, sample SAMEA2737993) | human oral metagenome | biome: human oral; feature: human-associated habitat; material: dental | place: China | collected 2064 ...
TTATTATTTCTACTTTCTTTGGAATATATTTCCCTAATATATTTAAAACAGCAACTCACTTTGCAACACCAGGTTATGCACAATTACTTCCTGCTTTACTTGCTGGACTTTTCTGGAAAAGAGCAAATAGAGAAGGAGCTATATTTGGAACATTAGGTGGTTTTGCAACATTGCTTTTAACTTCATTTGTTTGGAAAAATCCATTAGGTGTTACTCCTCTTTTATGGAGTTTAACTGTAAATTGTATCTTACTTGTGGGAATTTCATTAGTTACAGCAAAACCTCCTAAAGAAGTTACTGACAGATTTTTTGAAGCAGTTCAATAATATATTAAAAATAATTTTTCTTTCAGTCAGTAAATTGTATCACAAGAACCCGAAAATAGCTAAATATCAATATCTTCATAATAATAACATATTATCGCTATATTATTGACAAACATATATCAAACCAATATAATGAACTCAAGAACAGACGATCGGGAGTCTGTAGGAATTATCTTTTTTACATCGTTTTTTAAACGTATGGAGGTTATTATGTTATATGCACTAAAAGGTCTATGCGTGATCGGAATGGTTCTCTGTATCTCGCTAACACTACTAAAGGTAAAAGCTAACCTAGCAACAGAAGAAGGTAAGGCTGAATGGGCTGAGCAGAAGAAATTTGCTATTTGGAATGCCATGGTCGGCGTTGTTGCTAACTTCTTCGATACACTAGGAATCGGTTCATACGCTACATCTTGCGCACTCTTTAAGATTAGAGGATCTATCAAGGATGTTTACATCCCTGGAACTCTAAACGTTGGAGATACTCTCCCTGTACTTCTAGAAGCATTCCTATTCTTCGGATTCGTTGATGTTGATACTCTAACACTTGTATCCATGCTTGTTGCAGCTGTACTAGGTGCATTCGTAGGAGCTGGATTCGTTACAAAGTGGGATCAGCACAAGGTTCGTATCGGAATGTGCGTTGGTCTACTTATCCTAGGAACTGTAATGGCTTGCAGGGCTGCTAACATTGGGCCTTTCGGACTAGTTGGAACTGCAACTGCTCTTCACGGAGCTAAGCTGGTAATCGCTGTAGTTATTAACTTCTTCCTAGGCGCACTTATGAATATCGGTGTAGGTCTATATGCTCCTTGCTTAGCACTTATCTCCGTTCTCGGAATGAACATTGGAGCTGCATTCCCAATTATGATGGGATCTTGCGCATACCTAATGGCATTTGGTAATGGACCTAAGTTCATCAAGGAAAACAGATTCGACATGGTTTGCACACTTTGCCAGATGGTAGGTGGTGTAGTTGGTGTTTGCATCGCATACTTCCTAGTAAAGAAGATGCCAATAGATGTACTTCTTAAGGTTGTTATCGTAGTTGTATACTTCACAGCATTCATGTTTGGTAAGGATGCTCTTGCTGATAAGAAGAAAGCTTAATTAGTAAGTATAATTAGAAATCACAAAAGGTCTCCAGATGGAGACCTTTTTTATATATTTAATATTATTACCTGCCAACCTTTAGGCTCTATAATCAATAATCTTCCAGCCTCGTACTCACTGAATTACAGCACTTCTATATCTAATAATTACTGTATCACAGAACCCTTTATATCTACGCTCCCCTAAATTCACGCACCTTCTCAAGGATAGGGAGAATTGCCTCATGATCAATTCCGTCATAGCCATATTCAAATCTATCCTTTGCATCTTGAACTTGATCATCATGCACTGGAACAAATATCTTTTCTCCCATAGCTTTTAGTGCAATCTTATCTGCACTCTTGCAATCTTTTGAATTATATTTTCCTGGAAGCATATAAAAACAATCATCTGGCAACTGTTTACAACCATTAAGTCCCTTTACAAAGGTTCTATACTCATCAGTCGGCTCAATAACGCCAGTTGCAAATACGATAAGGTTATTATTATCTATACCAAAATTTGATAGGTTTGCGCGAAGCATATTAAATCGTGTTATCTCACCACCTCTAATCCAGCTGCCAAATATTATATTTTTATACATCGAGGCATATCCTAGTTTAGCGCGTGAATATTTCATCACATCGCAGTCCAGTGCTTCTGCTATCCATTCTGCATACTTCTCTGTGGCACCATTGCTAGAATTATAGATTAGTATAGTATCGGAACCCTCTGATTGGGATGCACGTCTCTTTGCCGCCTGTCTATTTGGATTTCTCATATGCGTCATATCGTGCAATCTAGCCTCGTAGCGAAACTGATGCACAAACTCTCCTTATCTTATAAAAATATTGATGATGATGAAATTTTAGTGTTCTAAGGATAATCTCATCCATAGAATAAGGGATGCCGGAATTGCCCGTCATCCCTATTGGTATTATATCATATCAATGACAATACCGTCTTACTATCTATTTTTGAGTTCTTTTTCTTTCATGCGAATTTTAAGAATCATAAGAGCTTTCTTAACATCGTCCGCGGTCATGTTGTTCTCACCGACGATATTAGATTCAAGCCCTTCAGGGTTCTTATTTATATCTACGATATTATTCTGCAAATATTCATTTTCAACCACGAAAGTAGCCATGGTACCACTAAAGTTTAGCCCGGACATAGGAATTCCCATCTCTCCGAGCTCCTCGACGCAGTTTGTATAGTCTACGTCACTATTTCCCCATCCGTCAGATGTAAGAATTACACCATCAGCTCTCATGCCTTCAGCCATAATGGCAGCACGTTTGCTATTTCTAAGCTTCTCCTTGTTGTCATCTGACGTACCGAATAGTAGGACTCCCATTAGATCAATGCCAGAATCTGAACCGACGATATCTACTAGTGGATCTCTAAAATGATGTAAGCTTGTTTCTTTTGTTGAAGGACCAATTCCCATATCAGCACCTCCTTACTGCATTGAACGAATAGCCCCGTCTCTGTACTCATTTGGAGTTAGGAAGACTGGCATATTGTTCATCTCTATTATAGAACGCCCACCATGAGCGCCTGATGGCTCATCTGGGAACAGATATGTGTCGTACATAGCGCCCTGACCAGCAACCTGCCTGATAATTAATACCTTCTTCTGACCTGGTCTGGCAATGTCATGGTACTCATGACGCTCTGTCGCTTTATTTCCGTCAAATTTCTTCATCAGCTCTCTGTATATCTGAATAAAATCATCGCAAGCTTGATGAGCTTCTAGGCAGCCGTGTCTTTCCTGTCCCATATCCTGTTTAAAGGTAACATCAAATGAGATAATATAGTCATCTTCACCTGGTGTACCAGCTCTGCCAAGAACTAACTGTTCGCTAAGCTGCCCTTCTGAAGATCCAAACTCGTGTGTCTGCTTACCTTCAGTATCAACACCAGTAAGCATCACATATACACCTGTTAATGTATGAGTGATACCTTCTCCGCATTTTCCTAGCACCTTTGCCGATATAGGGATGATATCCATGATAGTATTAGTCCATCTATCATGATCTCTCGGCTTAATTACCTGAATATCTATATTATCAAGTGTTTCATATTTTTCAAGAAGTGATGGGATAATTTCTTTGGATACGGTCATCACACCGTTATACCCAACGCTATTGTGGTCACCCATCTCAACATCATTCATATGAAAAGCCTTAATGACAAGTCTTCTCAAATCAATTTCCTGTACACTCATATGCATACCTCAATACTTTAGCTTTTGTATAATTTACGTGATAATTCCTAGTCTGTTCGATCAATCTTTTAAATAGGTGGCATAATATGTTAAGAATTTCTCGAACTTTCTTTAGAAAAAAGGGGCAGATATAAATCTGCCCCATCTTCGTTTCCGATGTCCTATTAAATTAAGAACTAGATTACAGCGTGATACTCGTAAGGCAGTGGAACAATCTTTCCTGGAGTCTCGATTGTCTCGAGAAGCTCTAGTGTTGACTTTACGATAGCTGTCTGCATCTCTACGTCATGTGGAGCACCTGCATTAGCACCCATAGGTACGATTGGAGCAGCCGCACGTGGAGATCCAGCCTGTCTTACAACTGGTGGAAGTGCTGCGATAATAACTGTTGGAATTCCAGCAGCCTCAATTGCTCTCTGCACGATTGTTGCAGAGCGGTGGCAAGTTCCTCATCCAGCTGTAAGGATTGCAGCATCAACGCCTTCATCCTTGAGCATCTGTGCAACTTCTGGACCAGTCTCGTTTGTGAACTTTTCGATGTTTCCACCACCACCCATGAATCCAGCATGTGTAGGTGCAGTAGCCTTGATGAAACCTGAGTCTCTTAACTCATGGAGTCTGTCGATAGGGAACATGCAGTTGATGTCCTTGTTAACGTCAGAGTTATCGTATCCACCATGTGTTACCATTAACTCGCTTGAAGGTGTATCATCTGGTATTTTTCTCCAAGTGAAGTCCCCAGCGAGGTTGAATCTCTTATCTGTCTTTACGTGTACACCCGCAGCAGTAGCAAGAGCAACTGTCATCTCTTTGAGAGGCTTAGTTACTGGTGTAAATACTGACTTAGGTGTAATAGGAACAAATATTTCAGATTGTAAGCCTTTTACAACTGTCATACTCATTTGTCTTTTCCTCCTTAGTTATTTGTGCTTTTCAGCATATTCAGTACGACGTCTGTTTAGAATATCGATATTACTTACGTACTTCTCGTTAACTTCCGGTCCCTCTTGTTCTATGAAGCTCATATTCCAAGCGACCGTCTGTCCGACCTGTAGTGGATAATCTGAGATTACCATTCTCATTGGCACCTTGAGTTCACCTAGTCGACCTTTAATATCTACGCAGATTCCTCCATCATGAACCTCTGTAATGACTCCCTCAACTTTGATTATCTTATCTCCGTAATTCATATGTAATATCTACCTTTCTTAAGCAAAGATTAGTCGTACTTTTCCTTTCTCTTTTCACTTATTGGAAGTGACTGCTCATTTTCTACTAGTTCAATCTTTGTACCAGTAGCCTTCTCGATGAGCTCAACGTTGTTGTTCTTAACGTTTACGTTGTATGATCTCTCTGGAGCCTTAATCTCTTCACCAGCCATCTTAGCCTTCAGCATAGCAAGTCCACGGATAGCATCCTCTGTGCAGAGAGTGTTGCAAGCGAGAACCTCGTTCTCAATTCCGGACATGGACTTGTTGTTGTCTACCATTGCGTCGCAGTACTTGTTTCCTGTTACGAGAGCACCCTGTACAGCACAGAATGAGAATCCAACAACTGGAATCCCTCTCTTACCAATCTGCTCGATGTGGGAAGTGAAGTCAACGTGGTTGTTTCCGAATCCTTCTGTTGTAACGAATGCACCATCAACGCCCATGGACTCAACCATCTGGCCAAGTCTTCTGGATACGTAGAACTTGTCGGAGTTAGCCTGAGGTGATCCAACGAAGATAACGCCTACTACGTCGATATCTTCATCATGTACAGCCTCAACAACTAGTGGCTCTCTCCAGTAGTGTCTGGACATTTCCTTTGAAGCAGGTCCGATGCAGGTTAGAGCGTGGATGCAGCCATCGAGTACCTCGAGTGGGTTAGCCATTACTGGAACGTTACCTAAATCAACGTTTGGCTTAGCTCCAAGTACGCCTACAGGATCGTTAGGGAATAGGAAGTTGTCGTGCATAGCACCCTGTCCCATGATTTCCTTAACAATAACAACCTTCTTCTTTCCAGGGTGTCTTGTCTGCTTAAGTGTCTGCTCCTCAGAAGGAGTAACATCCTTAAGGTCCCTTCTCATAGCTTCTCTGATTTCAGAAACTACGTGGTCTACAGCAGTGTGAACTGCAATAGGTCCTGGTCTTTCCATGTTCTTTAGGTTGTCGATAACAGCGTGAGCAACAATCATAATCTCACCTTTATCTACAGCACCTGGGCGACCCCACATCATGTTCTCGTCGATGTAACCCTCGGATGAACCGAACTCACCAACCTGAACACCTTCTTCTGTAATACCAGTTACAACCATTACAACGCCATCGAGAACCTGAGTTACGCCCTCACCAAGACCCATATCGGAGTCTGCCTTTGTAGCGATTGGCTGGATATCCATTACAGTCTCTGTGTATACGTGGTAATTATCTGGTGTAATTAGGCTAAGCTCTAGGGACTGAACAAGCTTCTGCTCTGCTGCACCCTCTGTAGCTGCGCTCTTACGAACGTAGAGTGTATCTCCCTCAATCTTAGTCTCTTCTCCAAGAACAACCTTGTTGATTTTGTAGTGCTTTCTTGTCATCTCTCTTAGAACAGTCTCAGCGTGCTCTTCAACTGGAGCTGCTGCTACTGCTGGAGCTGCTGTTGCTACTGTCTGAGCTGGAGCTACAACGCCACCACCAAGTCCTGCTGGGAGCTCGATGTCGATGTTCTTTCCCTCTCCGATGTGTAGCTTAATTGTTCCTGCTGCTGCAGCAACTGGAGCAACTGGAGCTGCAACTGCAGCTGGAGCTTCCTCTGCCTCAGCAACTGGAGCCTCTTCCTCTGCAACCTCATCAGCATCGTACTTGTCAACGATGTCTGCTGTGATTGGAGTTAAAGAATCAACAGTTTTAGTTAGTTTCGATCCGTTTAGTACCTGACCGAGCTTGAGAGCTCCATCGACATTCAGCAGACCAGAATCAATTAGATCTGGGAAAATTGCTGGATCTTCGAAGTTAGCTGGCTCAAGAACAGTTCCCTCTTCTGCTCTGCAGCATAGTACCGCTGGGTCGTTCGCATGTTGTTTAGCTGTTTCAGCTGTGATTGACATATCGATCTTCCTCCTTGAAAATATTGCCTTTGCAAATGCAAAATTTTATATATTTATTCCGTCCGTACTTCATGCGATCGGGCACATGAAGCACTCGGATTAAATATCAACTAGTTGTTCTCAACGTTATCTACTACGTTAAGATCCTGATCAACCTGCTTAGAAACTCTCAGAGTTCTATATAGTGGATGATCTACCGCTCTCATGATGTGGTCTGTCTGGTGAATTACCTTTAGACCCATCTTAGGTCCAGAAGCCATTACAGTGTTCGAACAATCTGAGCAGTTTCCGATGATAATGTACTCACACTTATCCTTCTTAAACTGTAGATTGTTTGATACCTGACCTGGGCAATTTCCTGGTCTCTCGCACTTTCTTGAACCATTAGGCATTTCCTGTGCCTGCTTGCAGTAGCAGTGGGAAACTTCCTTTGCGTTGTACTTCTTGCAAAGTTCCTGCATTCTCTCATAGTTACCACCACATGCGCAAACGAGGATTCCCATGCTTGCTCCGTGTAGATCCATGAATGGCATAGAAACTAGGATAGCTCCTGTTGTCTTAGTGATAGGTGCATCTAATGTTGTTGACTTACCAGTGAAGGCACCACCCATTACGATTTCACCATACTCACCATCAATTCCACCAGCTCTCTCGATTAGAGCACCAACGCTTGTTCCAACTGGAACGTCCATAAATACGTGAGCGTCGTGTCCTCCGTTGAGCTTACCTCTTACTGTGAGGTGCTTTAGGAATGATGGTTTTCTCTCATCTACAGCCTCAGCTACTCTTGAGCAAGTCTCACTGTTGATTACAACAGACTTTGCTGCTGATGGAAGCTGGCTTGGCTCTAGCTCAATACCTAGACATTCTCTTACTACAGCTCTTTCTTCACCCATTGGGTAGATGTCTGGTAGAAGATGTCTAGTGATATTTGGCTCATCCTTGAGACATTCGTCAAGGATTTCAACAGCCTTACGATTCTTCTTCTTAATAGCAATTATTGCCTTATCTGCTCCAGAGATTTCCATGCAGAGCTTTACTCCACGGATAACCTTCTCTGGTTCTTCCTCAATCTGCTGAATGTTGTGCTTTAGTCCAGGCTCGCACTCAGAAGCATTTACAAGGATGTAACCACCACCCTCGAAATGAGCATCTAGCTTAACTGCAGTAGGGAATCCAGCTCCGCCCATTCCTACAACTCCAGCAGCCCTAACCATCTCTAGAGGAGTTCCTTCTTCGATAGGAACGAACTCGTCCTTCTGCTCTTCATCAGGCTTAATAACAATCATCTCGTCTGTTATTTCTTCAACAACGCCATAAGCGCTGGAGAAGATATTTGCGCCGAGACCTGTTGGTTCTGCAATGAGGGTTCCCTTCTTAACTTTGTCACCAACTTTAACAATTGGAGCGCAAGGTTTACCTACATGCTGTCTCAACAAAATCTGCAAATTTTCCATGACACAGTCTCTCCTTAAATATCTTTGACTCTACAAATCATTAATGCGTATCGTTCGAAAAGCCACACAAATAAAGGTAATGCGCACTCTTTTCTAGATTGATGATAACATAACGATTTATTTATTTCAATGATAATTGTTAGATTATCTATTGAGTTTTTCAATAGATAATTTTCTGTCATATCTCATCCTTTGTTATACAATATCTGCTTTTTTTGGGTAACATATTTTAATCAGCAATTTCTATCGATATCAAAACTTTATTTAATTTTATTGATAATCAATTCACAACATTTTCGTTAAAACAAGATGGTTTCAGTGCATTTGAACTAACACTTATACCATCCGTGTATTAATTTTAGTAATATGCATTTGTTATATTATTGACTTTTAATATTTACTGCTCTATAGTTTACTTAGGTGGCAATTATTTATTTTTATACTTATGTAACCTAAGGAGGTACATGATATGGCACTAACTGCTAAGATTGATTACACTAAGTACACTGACGCTATCAGAACTATAGAGGCTCACACTGAAGGTGAGTACTGCAGAGTAGCTCTCGATTGTCCAGAGACAGAAGGAAACACAATGATCGAGAGAAAGCATTACCTCGAAGAGCATTATGATTATGTAAGAACCGCTCTCATGTTCGAGCCTCGTGGACACCACGATATGTTCGGTGCTTTCGTTGTTGAGCCTTGCAATAAGGAAGCTGACTTCGGCGTATTCTTCATGGATGGTGGCGGATACCTCAACATGTGCGGTCACTGCACAATTGGTGTTGTAACAGCAATCCTTGAAGGTGGTCTAATGGAGATGAAAGAACCTCAGACTGAGGTTGTTCTAGAAGCTCCAGCTGGTATCATCAGAACTGTTGCTGATGTTAAGGATGGCAAGGTTATCGGTGTAACTCTAACAAACGTTCCTTCATTTAGATACAAGAAGGATCTTCATGTTGAATTCGAAGGCAAGGACGTTGTATATGACATCTGCTTCGGTGGTTCTTTCTTCGCTCTTGTTGATACAGAGAAGAATTTCGGAATCAAGGTTGGTCCTGATACAGCTGGATTCCTAACAAGATTCTCAAGTTTCATGCTACAGGAAGTTAACAAGACTGTTACAATACAGCACCCTGAGCTAGATATCACATCTGTAGATCTTGTTGAGAACTACTCAACAACAGATACCCCAGATGCAGACCTACGTAACCTCGTAGTATTCGGAGACCCTGCAGACCCTCAGCTAGACAGATCCCCTTGCGGAACTGGTACATCAGCTAAGATGTCCCTGCTCCATGCACTCGGAGAACTTCCTGTTGGTAAGGAGTTCGTTTACGAGTCATTCATCGGAACTAAGTTCTATGGCATGATTCAGAGCGAGACAAAGGTTGGAGACTTCGATGCAATCGTACCTCAGGTAAAGGGTGGTGCATATCTCTGCGGAGAAGCTACTTGGTTCATCGATCCAGACGATGCTCTAGGAAAGGGTTTCGTAGTTCCTAAATAGTATATAAATATGATTTATACTCATAAAAAATACGGGCTGGCAAATGTCAGTCCGTATTTTTTTCATCCCTTTATTTAAAATAAAGAGCCAGGCTAAGCCTGGCTCAAAGGAGTTGATCAATCTATCTATGCGGTAAAATAGTGGTTCTAAACTGGGAACTCGATTGCGATGTCTTTGCCCTCCCCGATATAGAGCTTAACAACGCCGCCAACAACTGACATATTAACGTTCTGTACTTGTCCACCAATTGAAGGTTCTGTCAGTGCGCCTGCTTCTGCTACTTCTTCAGTCTCTTCAGCAGCCTCATCAACTTCTTCGTCGTATTTATCTACAATGTCTGGAGTAATTGGAGTTAGGGAATCAACGGTCTTAGTTAGCTTAGATCCATTGAGCACCTGTCCAAGCTTAAGCGCTCCATCGATGTTAAGTAGTCCAGTATCAATTAGATCAGGAAAAATTGCCGGATCTTCAAAGTTTGCAGGAGTTAGTTCAGTTCCCTCCTCCGCTCTGCAGCATAGAACCGCAGGGTCATTCTTATGCGCTTGCGCTGTTTCAGCTGTAATTGACATTACATACACCTCCATAAATTTTCATTTTCATTACGTAAAAGAGATTACCACCTACGTCATTTAATCTCAATAGATTTACCTATAGGTAAAATCTATTTGAAGAGGTTCTATTATTAGAGGTTTAAAATTGAAATAATCAATATCAAATCGAATGGGATTGCAGATACAAAAAGCAAAATACTGCAACTCAGCTGAGTTGCAGTATTTTGTGTGGTGCGCCCACAGGGACTCGAACCCCGAACCTTCACATTCGTAGTGTGACGCTCTATCCAATTGCGCTATAGGCGCTCAAAGCACTATAACAATTTAACATGGTATAGTGCTGTTGTCAAGTGAATTCAATGGTCTTACAATCCTATCTTTCAATTTTACTCTTTTGACTGCGTGCCACTATGCCGAGCACTATCTCCCTTGGTACAAACTTTGAAGCAATTACAGCTGCTTTGACCATCATATTAGGAACTATGATAATCTTGCCCTTATCCGCTTCGTCTATGCAATGCGAAACACATTCACGCGCAGATATTCCCTTAAGAGAGAATTTCACGTTTGCAACATCGTTGAACTCTGTATCTACCGGTCCTGGACAGAGTGCATGAACCTGGGCGTGGCTACCGAGGCGTTTCAGTTCTTCAGCAAGTGCATTTGTAAGAGACACGACATATGACTTTGTCGCATAGTACGTCGCCATATACGGTCCTCCTGGCATAAGTCCAGCAACAGACCCTACGTTGATGATATGTCCATAATCCCGCTCTATAAAATGAGGCATCATCTGATGTGCGATGTAGTGAAGAGCCTTAACATTGACATCAATCATGTTTAGATCAGTCGAAATATCGCTCTTATCAAATCTTCCCACTGCGCCGAAGCCAGCATTGTTGATGAGTATATCTAAAGGCATCTCGCGCTTTGATTTGAGATACAAAACAAGCTGCTCGCATTCATTTAAATCTGATAAATCCGCTGTTATGCATTCGCACTCTACGCGGAAATCGCTTGCGAGTTCCTGACCAAGGTCAACGAGCCTATCCTCTCTTCTTGCAACCAAGATAACTGAATATCCTTCGGCTGCAAGCTGACGTGCAAACTCCGCACCTATACCAGAGCTAGCACCAGTTACGCAAGCTAGTCCGCTTGACGGCTTATCGCACTTCTTATTGGGAATGCTAATGGTCTGCACATTCATTAGAATCTATTTCTCCTATTATTCTTGTATAGCAACATAAAATAGTAAATGCATAGAGCAAATAAAATTCCGCCGAGCACAACGCTTATTATGCGAATCATAGTAGCACCTTCTTTCGATAAATAGTATTAGCGACACTTAGTAGTTTTGGTTCCACTTTTATAGCGAGTATCGCCTAGTTCTTAGAGTAGTATTTGCCCCTCTTCGGATAAACTTCCTTGATGGTTCCCTTGCGGAATTCAGCATTCAGCTGCTGAAGGTCATCTATCTGAGACTGCAGCACCTTCCCTATGTCCGTATCTATAATAAGCATACGAGCAGGAAGGGTGTGAGTTGTAACGATATTAGGGTTATTAAATTCCTGTGTACCGTCTGGCTGGAGCGGATGGTATGGCTCGTGTTCAGATAGTGCCATAAACCAGGAGTTAAATATAAACGTGTATCCGGCAATTCCAGTAGTCTTCTGATAAGCCTTTGAAATACCACCGTCGATAACTATAAGTTTACCTTCTCCCTTGATTGGGCTTTCTCCGTCCTTGATTTTAACCGGAACATGCCCATTGAGTATAATCCCCTTCGATGGGTCAAGATCGAAGTCGCGGATAATTTTGATGCAGATGTCCTTATTCTTAATCAGCTTATAATACGGAACCGTGTGCTCCTTGTGAGTTGATTTATCTGCGATAAAGAGCCTCTCAAAGGTAGTCATCTTATCCTTTCCAAACAGCGGCGAATCTGGTCCGAGCCAGAGATACCACATTAAATTTGCAGCATCGGCCTTATCGAGATCGCATCTAGGATTGAAATAGACTTCTCTTAGTTCCTGGTCAAGCTGTCTCATGAGCCCTGCCCCATGATTTGTCTTACCAGCTATTGTAACTTCCATGAAATCGCCATCCTCCGTAAACGGGATGCATCCATGGAACAAAAGATTGCCATTGTATGTTGTAAAAAGAGCTCCGTGCGTATACAAAAAGTTAATATGCTCCTGTAGTTTCTTGGAATTAGTTATAGACGCTTCAAGCGCAACCATTACCTCCTCCTCTTCAGGACTTAGCTTGTATGGATCTGCTGGGTCAATAGTCGGAAGGTTCGTATCCTTGATCGGATAAACCTCTCCGTAGCAATTAACTGTTCCATCATCAAAATTAATCTTATCGAGCATCAACCTGTGATCCAGCTTGAACTCCGGATGGTTAATTATTGTCTGGCCTTCAACCTTGAACTGGATAATCGCAATCATCTTGTGCATCTTAGCTGCAAGTTCTTCAGGAATTGGGTCAAATCTGTTCTTTTCGAGTACATGAGGCATAAAACCTGTACAAGGATCGTCTCCATAAATCTGCTGCGCACGTGTCGCTAGCGGACGCAGATTGATGCCGTACCCATACTCTAGCATATCGAAATTATTGTAACTAACGTTCATGCGAATGATATTCGCAATGCACGGTCTATTTCCGCACGCTGCACCCATCCACACAACGTCGTGATTACCCCATTGAATGTCCACACTCCGTCTAGACATGAGGAAGTCCATAATCCTGTGAGGTTTAGGGCCTCTATCAAAGATATCTCCGATGATATGAAGGTGATCGACAGCTAGTTCACTTATCGTATTGGCAATCTCTGTAATCAGCGTCTTGGCAATTTTAAATTCAATTACCGAATCGATGATTTCTTGATAATATTTCTGTCTGTTATCATCATCATCCGCAAACATCAGCTCATCCATAATATAACCAGTATTATCAGGAAGAATTCTTCTAACCTTGGATCTGGTATACTTGTTAGATACTGCTCTGCAAATGATTATCAATCTATAAATAGCAGAGGAGCACCAAGCATTGAAATCAGCCTCATTAGCCTCTCTTCTCTTGAGTTCATTTACCGGATCGTAAATGAGTGCCGCTAATTGCTCTCTGTCTGTTGCGCTAAGAATTGCCCCGAAGTTCTCATCGATTTTCATCTTGATAGTACCAGATGCACTGCGCACAAAGTACTGAAACGCATCGTATTCACCGTGAAGATCGCTTAGAAAATATTCTGTCCCCTTCGGCAGAGCGAGAATCGCTCTAAGGTTTACAATTTCGGCATTTACAGAGCGATGATTCGGATATTTCTGAGCTAACATCTCGAGATACTTATTGTTAGACATCGTGTTCCTCCACTCTCATGAGGTCTGCACCCAGACTCTTGAATTTCCCTACAAAATCCTCATATCCTCTTTCGATATGATAAATCTCACTCACTTCAGTAGTTCCAGTTGCTACTAATCCCGCAAGCACCATTGCCGCTCCTGCGCGAAGGTCTGTCGATCTAACCTTTGCTCCATGAAGCTGCTTGCCTCCAGGAATCGTCGCCTCTCTGCTGTTATCTGCAGAAATATCAGCACCCATACGGTTAAGCTCAACAACGTGCATAAAACGATTTTCGAAAACTGTCTCTCTAACGACGCTAGTTCCTTCGACAGTAGTCAGAAATGCCATGAAAGGTGACTGAATATCTGTCGGAAAACCTGGATATGGCAGAGTCTTGATATCAGTCGCAACGAGATTTCCCTTAGTTGCATCTACGAGTATACCATCTTCATCGGTATTTACTGAAACCCCGCACTCCTTTAGCTTGGCGATTATCGGTCTTACATGACCAGGAATACCATTTCTAATGAGAACCTTTCCCCTTGTGATAGCAGCAGCTAGCATAAATGTTCCACATTCTATTCTATCCGGAATAACGGTGTGAATCGCACCTGAAAGCTCATCAACTCCAGTGATACGTATGGTATCTGTGCCGGCACCTTTGATTTTCGCCCCCATCTTGTTGAGCATATTAGCTAAATCAACAATCTCAGGTTCCTTGGCTGCATTCTCTAGAATAGTAGGCCCTTTGGCAAGCGCCGCTGCCATCAGGATATTCTCTGTCGCACCTACACTAGGAAAATCAAGGTAAATAGCATCACCTACAAGACCGCCTTTCGGTGCTTCAATTATGATACTCGAATTCTCTAGGTCCTCCGTCACAGTTGCTCCAAGAGCTTTAAATCCCTTGAGGTGAAGGTCGATAGGCCGCTTACCGATAGTGCATCCCCCAGGAAGTGGCATCACAACCTTGCCACATCTCGCAAGAAGTGGCCCCATAGCCATCGTAGAAGCCCTCATCTGGGACACGAGTTCTGCATCTCCTTCAACCGTAGTAATCTCAGCCGCATTGGCCGAAAGCCTACCTGGATCAGACATAGATACGACTGCTCCAAAGCTCTCGAGCATCTTGCGCATAACCGTTACATCTGACAGGTCTGGGACATCATCGATCACACATGTGTCTGGAGTCAGCAGAGTCGCTGCCATGAGCGGAAGAACTGCATTCTTTGCTCCGCTAATTTTAACCTCTCCCTCTAAAGGTCCGCTATTGTTAACTAGTATCTTTGCCACTGAAATTTCTCCTTGATAAATAGATATAGAGATGCCGAAAAGCACCTCTTAAATAATTGCCTTATCTTAAGTTATCTGCGTTTTCTCTTACGAATCCTGTTAGGACGCTCGTAATTCATATCGTCCATCTCATATCTATTCGCACGCTTCTTCGACTTTCTACTGAATGACTTGAGTGCACCAGCTGCAGTTCCTACATTGCCTGCAGTCCTAATAATAGACCGGTTCTCATTAATTTTATCGCTCACACTCGTAAACATATCAATAGCATGGTCTATCTGCTCATCAACCTGTTCAGTTCTAGCTGCTGCAATTGTGGTCATCCTCTTGGTATCAGCTAACAACTCATCCACGTTTCTAAGTGTATCAGCAAGCTTGATAGCCAATCTAATCAAGAAAATTATGAGTATAAACAGTGCAATTAGCACTAGCAATATTGCCGCCTGCTTGATATCTAATGAGACTCTCATCATTCCCTCCTTCTACTCTTTACGTAGTATATAAATTATACCTTAGGCATATTGTATGTTCAATCTTATAAATATACGATATCTCATATATTCCTTTATAATATTCATCTTGTATACCAAATCTATAAATATATGCGTTTTATCAAATCTGTATATCCACTGCCATCGGAATTGTATACTGCAATCTCCGGCAGCATCTTGAGGTCAGGCTTTGCACCTGCCACTGCATGGATGAGAACCAGGTTTGCTGGTTCATTGCTACTCGGTACGACGAGCTGCAGCTCCTTGGGTTCGAGCGCTGCTGCTCGCAGTGCTTCGCTGATATCCGGTAGACGCGACGGCCTATGAATCATGTAGAAGTCACCTCCGGACTTCAGAATCCGACTTCCACACTTTGCAAATTCAGCGATTCCAGCCGTGGTCTCGTGTCGCGCAATAAACTTTGCGCTATCTTCGTTTGGAATCCCAGAACCGCGTCTAAAGTAAGGTGGATTGGTTACAACAGCATCGAAGACATCATCGTATCCATCAAACTGAGAAATATCAGTGAGAACAAAGCGTAGTCTATTCTCAAGCGCATTCATCCCACGTCCACGCACCGCTCTATCAAGAGCTACCGGATTCTTTTCAAATCCTACAATCTCCGATAGAGGAAGCTTGTGTGCAAGGATAAATGGAATAATCCCATTTCCTGTCCCGAGGTCAGCTACGCGCATTTTGAGCCTGCTCTTGATAGGTTTGGCACCGGTTTCGCCACTGGCAAAAGCTGCTAGCAGAACCGCATCAATCCCGTAGCTAAAGCCATCTCCTTGTACGACCTTAAAGCCGCCCATTCCTATATCGTCGATTCGCTCTGTTTTTCTTTGCATATCTAGATCCTCACCATAAGGCATTCAATATGCCTAAACTAGTCGCGCGTTAACTCTTTAATCTCCTTCAGAGTCTCTTCGTCGAGATCTCCCAGGTCATCATTTTTCTTGTGGTGGTGTTTCTTATCTATTCGCTTAATTTCTTTTTTGAAATAGATATTGTAATCAGGACCGAGCGTATCCTCTACAGTTTCTTTATCCTCGACGATAAGTCTAGCTGTAACCTTTCCATTAAATAGATCGACGTTTACGACCTTAGCCATTCCGTCAGGAGTCTCGATGCGCTCTCCCTCATTAGGCATACCCTTGCGGAGCTCCTGATAAGTCTTATTTTCAAAGTTTAAGCAGCACATAAGTCTACCGCAAGTACCAGATATCTTGGATGGATTGAGAGAAAGATTCTGCTGCTTTGCCATCTTGATTGAAACCGGCTGAAAGTCATTTAACCACTTGCTGCAGCAAAGCGGTCTGCCACAAATCCCTATGCCCCCGAGCATCTTCGCCTCGTCTCGAACTCCAATCTGGCGAAGTTCTATTCTCATCTTAAACTGGGACGCAAGGTCTTTTACAAGCCCCCTAAAATCAATCCTTCCATCTGCTGAGAAGTAGAATATAACCTTTGTACCATCTATCGTAAATTCGGCATCCACAAGCTTCATATCCAGCTTGTGCTGCAGAATCTTCTCTTCGCAGACCTTCATAGCACCGTCACGCTTAGCAAGATTGTCCTTGTATCTCTGTATATCTTCTTTCGTCGCCTTGCGCTCTACACCCTTGAGCGGTGCAACAAGCTCACTCTCATCAATCTCACAGTTTGCTATTGAAATATGACCGAGCTCCATGCCCCTAGCTGTCTCCACTATTACTAGTTCACCGAGTTCGTAGCTAACCCCTGCTGGATCGAAGTAATATGTCTTGTTGGCTTTCATAAAGCCTACACCTATAATTTCTACCATCTATAAATTTCCCTTCTTATCTATTAAAAACCGAATTTAAACATCCGGATAGTTGCTAACGATTATTTATGTTATTTCTGATCAGAAACAATGAATTTAACGCATATTCTGGGCTCATGCCACGCTTGATATTTATCCTCGTCTCCTCAACTTTATCAATCATCTGTAGAATAGCTCCAGCATCCTTAGGAAGTCTTTCGCCACCTATCAGCTTTTCGTGCAAATTATTCTCCAGTGCATCTAGAAACTTAAACGCCTCCTCATTGCCTTTAAAGCTTTTCCTAATGAGTTCGCGGATTTTGAAAAAATACGTCTTACCAAACCACTCTTTCATCAGAAGCTCAATGCTATCTGAGTTTGCAAAATCGCTTGTTTGTTCATGCATTCTTAATTCGACACATCTGGACCTTACTGTAGGTAGAAGCGACGCTTTGTTATCTGTAGCGAGAATGATTACCGTACCAGGATATGGCTCTTCCAATGTTTTGAGCAGCTTATTCTGAACTATTTCGCTGAGCCTCTCTGCGTTATCAATGATACCCACATTGTGCTCTCCATAAGGTCTCATGCTAAGTCTTTCTATCATGGCTGCTGCGTCAGCCGTCTTATAAGTTTCCTTACCGCTCTGGCTCATAAAGAACAGGTCTTCATGAGTACCGCTGCTCACCCTTATGCAGGCGGGACAGTTTCCACACGCATGTCCAGACAAGTCCGCATTAGGGCAAATTATATCTTTTGCAAAGCTTCTGATATAATCATCCCTTTCTTCACCACTTCTTCCCTCTATGATGTATGCATGTGCATATTCCCGTGCCATATCTCTCCCATATCCTCCGATGCCTGTGAAATATTCAGTCATCTATCTCGCTATATTATCTCTATGCTATAGTGTCTCGAGTGTCTCGAGTTTCGAATAAATGTCGACCTTTATCTCATCTATCGTTTTACTCGCATCAATCCTGACTATGCGCTCAGGGTATTTATCGCAAAGCGCCTTATAGCCATCGTACACACGATAGTGGAAATCCAGCTTCTGCTGCTCAAGTCTGTCTCTAACATCTTTACCGATTCTAGCTCTACCAATCTCAGGGTCTAAGTCCATGAAGAAAGTGACATCTGGCTCAAGTCCGCCTGTCGCATATCTATTCACCTCAGAAACCTGATCACCAAGGTTTCTTCCAAAGCCTTGATATGCGATGCTTGAATCGACAAATCTATCGCAAATTACAACCGCACCTCTCTCGAGCGCTGGCCTTATCTTCTCAGCAACATGCTGTGCCCTAGCGGCCGCATATATTAACATCTCTGTAACATCGCCCATCTCGGTATTTGCATTATCCAAAACGATGCTTCGAAGCTTCTCGCTAATCGACGTTCCACCGGGTTCCCTGGAAACTACAACCTCCCTGCATTTACTTGCAAAATAAGCCCTAATATTTTCAACCTGTGTACTTTTGCCAGAGCCATCCGGCCCTTCAAGCGTAATAAAAATTCCCTTTGGCACTTCGACACCACCTATCTATGTGTATTTCTATCGGATTGCTCTATAGGGTCTGGAATGTGAATTGTAAACCCTTCCTTTCGAGCCTTCTTTCGTTCCTCTACCTTGCGCTTCTCTGCCGCTTGTCTAGCCTGCTTCTTGCCTTTTACAGTGTCAAAATAATCTACAAACAGGTAAATACCTAAGACACCCATTGGTATAGTCAAAAGCAGCGCCAATATGTATTTGAACAATATCATACGGGCTTTCCTCCCACACTTTTTGTATTATAATTTCACATTTATACAGGGTGTATTATACCATAAGATTAAGAAAGATACAGTTTTCATAAAACGTCTTTTTTCGAAATCAATATTCTCATTAAATGATTTTCTCAAGCAATTTATAGGTTCTATAAGTTAAGGATATATGCTCACTGCTCTACAACTGATGCCATTAATATGGTAAACTTAATTAGTTAATTAGATTTAAACGCAGGAGGATTAATATGAATTCAATTGAACTCAGCGAACTCATCTATCCTGAGATTGCAAACGATACTGACTACGAAGCCATGTACCCTAAGCGTAATCTCCCAGGTGGAGCTAAAGTCACCAGACTTGGTCCAAGCCCTACTGGATTTATCCATCTTGGAAATCTGTATGGTGCTTTTGTAGACGAGAGACTCGCTCACCAGAGTAATGGTGTCTTCTATCTTAGAATCGAAGACACTGACGATAAAAGATTTGTCGAAAATGCAATAGAAACAATCATCTCATCTCTCGCATTCTTCGGAATCAAGTTCGACGAAGGTGTCACTGAACATGGTGATGTAGGTAGCTACGGTGATTATACACAGAGTCACCGCGGAGAAATATATAGATTCTATGCTAAGAAGCTACTCGCTGAAGGCAAAGCATACCCTTGTTTCCTCACAGAAGAAGAAATCAGCGAAATCAGAGAAAAACAGGAGCAGGAAAAGATTGCTCCTGGAATCTATGCAGGATGGTCAAAGTATAGGGATTGGGATAAGGATCCTGATATCGAAAAACTTGTAATCGATCATATCTCGGATGGCGACCCATTTGTAATAAGATTAAAGTCATACGGTACCCCTAACGCTACCGGCGAGGATATCAAGAGAAATAAAGTCGTTGATGGAATAAGAGGCACCCTTGATGTGCCGGAAAACTTTCAGGACGTCGTAATAATTAAGACTACAGGTATTCCGACTTATCATTTTGCACATGCCGTTGACGACCACCTGATGAGAACGACTCACGTCATCCGCGGAGAAGAATGGCTACCTTCACTTCCAATTCACGTCGAGCTATTTGAGAAGCTAGGATTCGAACTTCCAGTATATTGCCACACCGCTCAGCTGATGAAAATAGGAGAAGATGGCAACAAGAGGAAGCTGTCGAAGCGTAAGGATCCAGAGCTTTCACTAGATTATTATAGAGATCAGGGATATCATCCTGCTGCAGTTAGGGAGTATCTACTAACTATTTTGAACTCAAATTACGAGGAATGGCGCATGGAGAATCCAGAGGCAGATATCGATGAATTCAAATTCACCACTGAGAAGATGAGTAACTCTGGTGCACTTTTTGACCTCGATAAGCTTAACGATGTGAGCAAGGAGGCTATGCTTCACATTCCTGCTCCTAAGATTGCAGAATTTTTGCAGGAATGGTCACTCGAGTTCGCACCTGAGTACGGTTACATATTCGATGACATGGGTCTTCTAGTGAAAATTCTTGACTTAGGTAGAGATGAGAAAAAACCTCGCAAGGACCTCGTGTACGCAAGGCAGATTATGGAATTCATCAGCTATTTCTACGATCAGAGTTTTAAAGTCATTGATGAAGTCCCTGCCGAAGCTGAAGCCGATAAGGTAAAGATTCTTGAAGAATACCTATCATCTTACAACCACGCCGATACACAGGAAGAATGGTTCAATAAGATAAGAGAAATTGCAACTAACCTAGGTTATGCTGCAAAGCCTAAGGACTACAAAAAGAATCCAGATGATTATAAGGGACACGTTGGCCACGTAAGCACAGTTATCAGACTTGCTCTCGTCGGTCGTGCACAGTCTCCTGATGTATGGGCAATACAGCAGATTATGGGCGAAGATATGGTCAGAGCCAGAATTAACCGAATGATAGAAGAGGAGAAATAAAATGGAACCAATTCTAGTTATCATGGCTGCAGGAATGGGGAGTCGATACGGCGGACCGAAGCAGATTGATCCGATTACGTCTGAGGGTGACATTATCATGGATTTTTCCCTCTATGACGCATATCAAGCGGGTTTTAGGAGAGTAGCTTTTATAATCAAGAAGGATTTTGAAGATGACTTTAGAGCCCATATCGAAGGAAGAGCCGGCAAGCTGTTTGAAACTCACTACGCAGTTCAGGACATTCACGATCTGCCAGCAGGCTACTCTGTTCCAGACGGAAGAACTAAGCCTTGGGGTACTGGTCATGCTGTCCTTGCAGCAAGAGATTATATCGATGCACCTTTCGCTGTTATTAATGCAGATGACTACTATGGTCAGGAAGCATTTGAGAAGATATACAAATTCCTCAGTGAATCCGCTGATGCTACGCACCACTGCATGGTCGGCTTCAAGATTGAGAACACACTCTCTCTAAATGGTTCAGTTGCTCGTGGGCTCTGCGAGGTTACGGATGGATATTTATCGGATATCGAGGAACATTCTGACGTTATACGTGAGAGTGACGGTATAATTCGAGCAACAAGCTCAAAAGGCGTGAGACACGATGTACCTGATGGGCAATCGGTATCCATGAACCTATGGGGATTTGGAGCTGGATTCCTCGAGGTTATGAAAGCTGGTTTTCCGGCTGCACTAGATAAAATCATAGAGCAAAATCCACTGAAGGGAGAGTACTTCCTTCCTTACTGCATCGATACAGAGGTCAAAGCTGGTAGAGCTACCGTTGCAGTTCTTCAGTCAAGTGACAAGTGGTTCGGTGTCACCTACAAAGAGGATAAGGATGAGGTTACCGCGAAGTTTTCCGAGATGAAGGTTGACGGAAAATATCCAAAGGAACTATGGTAAGAAATTGCTACATTACAAAAGCGGGACACAGGTCCCGCTTTTTTCGTACAATGTCGGTTTTGAATGGTTACGATAAGCTACCTTGCTATACGCTTTCTAGCTGCAAACAAGCCGAAAGCCGCTAGAGCAGAGCCTACAAGCGCGATCGAATAAGGAAGTAGCCCGTTGCTATCACCTGTCTTAGGCAGTTTTACCTCTTTCGGTGTATGACTCTTAGTGATAATCATGTTGCCATGATTATTATCATCTACACTTGCCTTATACCCCTTAACTTTGTCGACTTCCTTAACAGTATACTTAATATCTACACCATTCTCTTTCTCTGGTAAATTAGTCCACATATGTGTCCAGTTGTTGCTTTGCTTAAGTGTTATAATAGCACCCTTTTTTGTCCCGTTTGCATAAAGCTGCACTTTAACGCTCTCTGGTCTAATTTTATCCTTATTATTGTCATCAGACCATCGCTTAGTAACTGTTGCCGAGGTTTCATTAGGAGTATAAATGAATATGACCCAGATTGTAATATAACCAATTCTCATATATAGGAAAGGTTCACAATGAATATAATTACTTTGAGTCTATATAGTCATACTCTCTCGGAATCTTGAGGCCTATAAAGTTGGTTCGAACATAAGTAGATTGGTTGTTTAGATGACAATTCTAATAAATCTTTGTAATTGGACTCGTAGGGTAGCTCCCATACATAAAGATGTTGACACATCATGATACAGCAGTGGAGGTAGCACATTTATATGCAAGGTAGGTGTTTACCGCTTTCTAATAGTAACTCCTTCTTTTCTCTTTTTTTACATCGCCATAAGAAGTTCTGTTGTTCTATTACAACCTATATTCTGTACTATCTTAAATTAGAATATTGATTAATCTCGCGTCATCCTTCTACCGGCAGAATAAAGTGAATACCGTAATCATCGATTAGGAAGCCATCATTATATTTTTAAGCTTGTCACGCTTGCTATTTTTATCAATAAAAGATGTGATGAAGTGATTTTTGAAGTACTCATACAGAGAATGTGCACCATTAGATTAATCCACGTTTATTTTAGAGATGGAGAAACCCGTCATTAGATTGGGTATGGGGAATCACGTGTAACAAAAGCTATGAGGGCCATAATACTTTAAAGCTGGTGATAGCAGCGGATGACATTTAAGTAAATTTCTGAATCATAGCCATTCAGTATATACAGGTCATAACCATAGTAAAAATGAATACTAGATAAACCATCTGCTGTCACAGTCAAGCTAAGAATAATAACGGTTGCAGTTACAGTCGTTAATGCTTTTATCGTGGCAATCGCAGGCGCACTTACCACTTTTTCTGGAAAAGGTGACTACAGAAGTGCAATAATTATGTATGGCAAATCAATTCAGATTTACAAGGCCTTTGTCTGCAGAGTCCTTGATTAATTTCTTTCTAAAAATATCGAGCAATCTGGAGAAAGTATATCCTCAATAGGCGGCTGAAACTTGAACTTTTAACAAATTCATCAACTATTAAGATGAAGCCTTTTCATCTTTCTTAGACGACTTCTTCATCTTAACCTTTGACTGACATTTATGAGATAAAAGTACTTGGAATCTGAAAGCAAGAGATGCGAGTAGAAGTCGTAGAATATCCCAATATAGAGATTATAACCTGTGTATATCCGCTGATAATCGCATATAAATCATTGATTTTGTAATGACGAGTCCACTATGTGAACGACGTAACCTTGAGTTCAAGATATAGCATCGCATGAAGATGAGCACGTGAAGTCTTGGCGTCGGCTCGAAGATTGAATAGTGATTAGCCATATGCTAAACAACAAGAAATAGATTGATAGACTAGAAACGCTCAATGAATATTTAGGCAGATGTAGGGATAGCATCGGGAGTAGGATAGTATTGAAAATAGCTTTGAACTCTTATACAATTTTATTAATTAAATATTTTTTATAAGGAGCGCTGATATGAATTACTATGATGTACTTGGAGTAGATAGAGATGCATCTCTAGAGCAAATAAAATTTGCGTTTAGAACAAAAGCAAAGGAAACACATCCTGATCGAAATCCCGATGTTCCTAATGCAAATGAAAAATTTAATATAATAGCAACGGCATATGCAGTTTTGTCAGACCCTATAGCACGAGAAAAATACGATCAAGGGCTTGATATAAACTATGAGGATACAGAGATAAGTGTTTATGAAATTGAATTGTTCATCGCTATGATGAAGAAAGAATTAGCTCCATATAAGAAAGCCGCCATGGGTAAAATGATTTCAGGATTAATATGGCTAGCTGTAGGAGTTTTTGTTAGCATAAGCTCATATACAGATGCTGTAAACTCACCAGAAGGTGGAACTGCAGTAATAATGTGGGGAGCAATTATATTTGGATTTATAAAAGCTGCAAAAGGATATTCAGCATACACGGAGATTATGAACGTTGTAAAAGAAGTAGAAGATGAGATTTGGCTCAAGCTATAATTCTCACAAAAGTTAAAAAACTCTGAAATGAATGGTTATAGAACAAAAAGAGTTGAATATAACTGATGTGGTCGTTGAAATTTCATGATTACAGCGATTATATCTTTTTTTAAAAAGATATAGGGTGGACAAAACGTGTTGGTAAAAATGATTTTTACCCTTGAAATTTAAAGGTTGGAGATGTCAAGAAAAGGTGAAGTCTCTAGCCCCCAAATTAATTTAAGCCGCCAGAGCTTCGTCGAGCAGCATCCTTCTATATTCTGCTGGAGGAAGCCGCTCGGATTAGACGCATATATTCGTTCCGTATTGTAGTAGGTGAATACATATTTGAAGATCCAGGACTTTGCTTCTGACATCTTTATTCTGTGTGTCGGGATACGATACAGGAGTTCCTTCTTCAAAGTAGCGAAGAAGCTCTCCATTCTGGCATTGTCATAACAGTGATCAACGCCGCTCAGACTTTGTTGTATGTTATTTGCTGCCAGTACAGCTCTGAAACCGTCGCTTGTATATTGGTTGCCTCTGCCTGAATGTAGGATCTCCCCATTAAGGCAGTCGATGATCGGTGAAATGTACAGTTTCCAATCGATGCATTGGTTCTGAGATATATCTGCAAGTAGCTTGATATATGGCTTATCTGCAGAGAAGTCCTGCCGGATCAGGTTTTCCTTCTCCTTAATCTCGGTTGTAGCTTTGGTCAGATCCTTAGGTCTGCGCTTTCGTTCATGGATTAGTCCCATTTTGAGCATGATACGTCTGAGCTTGCGTATACCGACCTTTTGCCCTCTTAGCGCAAGAGCCATCTGCATACGTGGAACTCCATAGTTGTCATTGAATACAGACTCATCAATGATGGTCTGTATAGCTGCCAAAAAAACGAGGGCATCCTTGAGTATCTCATTGGCTCGTTTGGTTTCACGCAGTTCGGCTTCAAGCTCCTGTATGCGAGAAAGATCGTCGGATACAGGTTTACGTTTGTAACCACTGCCTACAAAATATGAAGCACCTTAATGCTTTCGGATATATCGCCAATCAGCAAGTGTGTATGTAATATGGAATGCCAAGCTGCTCTGCAGCCTTTCTGACACCGATCTCGTCTGAAAGTTCGAGGGCTTCCTGCTTGAATGAATTGTCGTATTGCATAGTTTCACCAATCCTTTCATTGATATACTACCATGAGAATTTGGTGGATTTACAGACTCTACTTAAATGTTACAACTCCATGTTGTGTTCTTCGGAATTGAGTCGGTGATGGTAACGTCTTCGCTTTTTCCGATAGTGTTTTTGTAGGTTATCTTGTAGATAAGAATATCTCCCCCCTTAAACTACATCTCCGTCTACGCTAGTAGTCATATCGTATTTGAAGACGTCTTTCTTTGGTCGCTGTGCCTGGTTGTCGTGATTTGGTTTAACATCAGCATATTACAATATTAAGGTAACTTCAGTCCTATTATTAAAAGACCAAATATTTTCGTTTGTAAAATTAGGGTGCTCTGAATACACATAGTCCATCAGCTGGACACCGCTATCTCCCCAATTTGGGTCAACTGTTAGAAATGGAACACCTGCATTGGCATCGTTAAATTTATCTTGCTATCCGAAGTAAGCAGTAAGATTTAGCTGAAGCTTGTTAAGCTTAACTCTAACATTTACCTTCTTGACATTAACTTCACCGGCATCTTTAAATAAAAGTTCGAGAACATTGTTATAGTTTTGCTGTGCATTATTCTTTTTATCACTTATTATTTTTTCTTAATTTGGCGGCATACGAAATAGTCTGCTTTAGAGCACTTTCCTTCGGAATACCAGCTAACCTGAGCTTATGTGCGTACTCGAGAATCAAGCTGAAATCATCTCCAGGAGTTATTCCGTTATTAATTAAATCTTTGCCAGTAACATATGGCTCAGACATCATAGTCTTATAGATTTCAAGTCTGTCAAATAAGAAGTCTATACGTTCCTTCTCGCGTTTTTTTTCTGACTTGATGTATAAACCTGAAGGGTCTTCTTTATTTTCTTTAGATAACATAATATGCGGTAGCTTTGGCTTATCACAGATTGCAAAATATATTAGGTCGCTAGGTGAAGCCGCATCATCAAACATTCGGTTCGTCTTCTTGATTGCTGACCTCGCTTCAGCAATCTTGTTTGGCCGCATGTGATTAGGAATCATATTAGCAATATATTTCTTTATATCGCTGCCATGACACACGCGGTCCAGAAATCGCTCCGCGATTTCTGCTCCTTGTAGCTCGTGACCATACGCGTGAATTGCGCCATTAACGAATTCAGTCGTCGTGATCTTGCCGAAATCATGAGTGAGAGCCAGCAGCATAAACGCGTATGGGTCACTCGCGCAAGGTCGGAAATGGGCCGCTCTATCCAAAACCATCATGGTGTGAGTCCAGACATCACCTTCTGGATGGAACTTAGGATTTTGCTCTAGCCCGATCAGCTGTTCTAGTTCCTTGAACCAGTATCCGAGCTGGCCCATTTCCCGCAGGCATTCAAAGAATTCGGATGGCCGGCGGGATTCCAGGAGCGCCTTCTTCATCTCTAGCTCGACGCGCTCGGCCGAGAGATTCCTGAGGTCCAGCGCCCTGCAGATTGAAATCGTGGAAGGCGCGACCTGGAATCCGAATCTGGATCTGAACTGGGCAGCACGGAGGGCACGGAGTGGATCCTCACCGAATTTCTTATCGTCTATATGACGGATTATTCGGTTTTTGATATCCTCCGTGCCTCCATACGGATCTGCGATTTCACCGCTCAGGATATCCTTAAGGAGCGCATTCATGGTGAAATCGCGCCTCCGTGCTGCTTCCCTGATTCCGATAAATGGATCGATTTCAATTTCAAAGTCGCGATGACCAGACCCAGATTTTCTTTCTGAGCGAGGAAGTGCAATATCTATCTGATGACCAGCAAGCGAGTACACACCAAAAGCAGAGCCGAATCGAAGTGGCTTTCCAAGTTCCTTTAACACCGCTTCTAGAACCGCCTCAGAGATTCCATGTACTTCAATATCCACATCCTTAATGGGACGCTTCATAATCTCATCACGAACGGCTCCGCCTACCATGTACGCACGCCCTCCAAGCTCTGCTACCCTGTAGGCTAACTTTTCAATTATATCTTTATCTAGCTTATTCATCAGTCAACTTCTTACACATAGCTCTGACTCTCAACGTCGAACACCCCGCGCGTCGTGAGTCTCAGCTTAGGAATAACAGGCAGGCTCATGAATGACAGCGTCATAAACGGATCTATCAGCTTACTAACACCTAGTTCAAAAGCTCTCGCCTTTGCATCTTCAAGGTTTCTATTCACGTCAATAAGCGGAGCATCGCTCATTAGGCCGGCAATCCCTAGCTTCACGTCTCCGATGCATTTACCGCCGTCAAATACCGTTATTCCTCCGCCATTTTCCGCAATATGATTAACTGCGGCAGCCATATCCTCATCATTAGTTCCAACTACGATTATGTTATGTGAATCGTGCGAGATACTGGTAGCAACTGCACCTCTTCTGAGACCGTAACCCTTGATATATCCGATTCCGATATGTCCCGTATAGTTATGTCTCTCCACTACAGCGATTTTGAGGATATCTTCGGCAACATCCACACCAGTTGCATACCCTTCATCTGTGGTCATCAGCTCACCAGGAACCATGCCAAGCACACCTCTAGGTCTATCTATCTTAAATGCTTCAGGTTTTAACCTATCGACCTTAAATGTACTATATGCCCTCTCTGTCAGGAACTCATCTACAGTAGGAGCTCTGAAGTCCTTGAGCTTTCCGCCGCTATACATCAGCTTGCCCTTTTTATAAACTTGTTCAACTGTAAATTCCTCGAAACTATCAATGATTACGAAATCTGCAAGATATCCGAGCGCAATTGCCCCGCGGTTATTCAATCTGAAGTATCTAGCTGCGTTGGTGCTCGCAACCTTAATAGCCAGTATCGGATCTGCTCCCATAGAGATAGCTTTCTTAATTATATAATCTATATGCCCTTTCTCCAGCAGGTCTGACGGATGCTTATCATCCGTGCAGAACATGCATCTATCTGCATATTTATCCGTTAGAAGAGGCATCAGAGCCTCCAGGTTGTGGGCTGCTGTACCCTCTCTAATCATAATCACCTGCCCGAGCTCGAGTTTCTCTATAGCCTCACTAGCAGTAGCACACTCATGGTCGGAGTACACGCCGGCAGCGACGTATGCATTAAGCGCTTTTCCCTTCACCCCTGGCGCATGCCCATCTATCTTCTTGTGGTGTGCCTGTGCAGCGACTATCTTTTCCACAACCTGCTCATCTGCAGCGACTGTGCCGACGTAATTCATCATCTCTGCGAGCCCCTGCACTCTAGGATGTTCGTAGAAACTATCAATCGCTCTATAATCGAGCATTGCACCTGACTCATCAAGCGGAGTTGCAGGAACGCATGAAGGTAGCATAAAACGCACGTCTATCGGGAGCCCTTCGGTAGCCTGGAGCATGTATTCAATCCCATCTGTTCCCATGACGTTTGCAATCTCATGAGGGTCAGTAACAACAGTGGTCGTGCCGTGAGGGAGTACTGCTCTCACAAATTCAGTAGGTGTAACCAGAGCGCTTTCGAGATGGATATGTGCATCTAGGAATCCCGGACACACGATTTTTCCCGTCACATCCACTTCCTTTTCACCATCATACTCACCAATTCCAGCTATCAATCCATTCGTAACCGCAATGTCAGCATTCCGTAGTTCACCTGAGAATACACTCACATACGTTGCATTCTTAAGAACCAAATCTGCTTTACACTTCCCCGCAGCAGCTCTTATAACCTTCTGCTTGCTCTGCAATTTGCGATTGATTTTACCTGTGTAGCTTTCGGACATTTTAGTACCCCTTTACATGTGTCAATATAAATTACCCTATTGTAACATATTTTTATGAAACCATATCTAACTCAATTACTAAAAAACACAGTCAACCAAACCTTACATTTCGCACATATAAAAAGTACACCCCCAAAAGTTAGTTTATGTCTAACTTTTGGGGTGCACTTCACTCGGGCTCTTCTCTAAACGCACTATTGTGTAGCAATCTTATCCTGTTATCCCAGGAGTTTCTCTTCCCAGTCCTTCTCTCTGAAGCCACCGAGCACGAAGTCATCACCAACGACTAACGGTCTCTTTACAAGCATTCCATTAGATGCTAGAACCTCGAGCTGCTCATCTTCGCTCATCGCATCTAGCTTGTCCTTTAGCTCCATTTCTCTGTAGAGCATTCCGCTTGTGTTAAAGAACTTTCTCACCGGCTTGTCACTTCTCGACAGCCAGTCCCTAAGTTCCTCTTTAGTCGGATTATTTTCAACTATATGTCTGTCATCGTAAGCGACACCATTGTCATCGAGCCACTTCTTAGCCTTCTTGCATGTGCTGCATTTTGGATACTCATTAAATAGAACTTTCATAGTCATCCTCCCTCTTATTTTACAAGTTCAATCAGGTCTCCATAACCTGCCTCTAGCATGTCTTCAACTGGTATAAATTTTAGAGCTAACGAATTGATGCAGTATCTCATGCCCCCATCTTCTGCCGGTCCATCCTGAAATACGTGTCCCAGATGAGAATTCGCACCCTTGCTTCTAACCTCTACGCGCTCCATACCGAACGTAGTATCTCGCAGATAGACCACATGTTTCTCACTTATCGGTCTTGTAAATGCAGGCCATCCGCAGCCAGAGTTGAATTTATCCGTCGATACGAACAGCGGTTCACCGCTCACGACATCTACATAGATGCCCTTCTCAAAGAAGTCATCGTATTCACCAGAAAATGCTCGCTCTGTTCCCGACTTTCTAACGACGTTATAGGCCTGTGGTCCGATGCGGTAAAATAGCTCCTCCTCAGTCTCGTCTGATGGATAGAGATCGTCCTTTATCTCCTGACCCGCCTCTCTAGCCTCTGCAGCGAACAGCGCTCTAACTTCTTCAATCTCATAATTTGTAATGTGGCAGTATCCACCTGGGTTCTTATCAAGATAGTCCTGATGGTAATCCTCGGCAGCATAGAATGAACCAAGTGGCTCTAGTTCTACGTAGAACTCCTCATTAATATCTCTCTGCTGACCGAATACCTTCTCTAATATCGTCAAATCCTGCTCATCCTCATAATACACACCCGTCTGATACTGCGTACCTATATCAGGTCCTTGTCTATTCTGAACAGTGGGATCGATGACCATGAAGAAAGCATGTGTTAACTTCTCGAGTGATAGTCTCTCAGGATTATATGTGACTTTAACAGTCTCCCTGTGGCCAGTATCACCTCTGCAAACCTGCTCATACGAAGGGTTCTCAACGCTTCCATTCGCATATCCAACAGTCGTCTCTATAACTCCTGGTATCTCCTTGAACACCCTCTCTGTGCCCCAGAAGCAACCACCGGCAAAATATATATTCTTACTCATTGTTATTCTCCTTATTGGCGAAAACGCATAAGTTAGTTACTGAATTCGAATTCGCCCATATAACTTGTGTACAATTTAATTATATACATTGTAGCCATTTTTTCAATGCTTTATTTAAAGAAAAAGGCAGCCCTCGGGCTGCCCTCTAATGAATTATTATCGATCACATGCTTTTAGTCTATCTAACAGAGTTTTAGTTCTTTCCCCAAACTTCTTCTGCTACTTCCTTTACAAGTCTTAGCTTAGCCCACTGTTCTTCTTCAGTAAGCTTGTTACCAATCTCGCATGAAGCAAATCCGCACTGAGGGCTGAGATAAAGCCTCTCAAGAGGAACATACTTACTTGCCTCTTTGATTCTCGCATGAAGAACTGCCTTATCTTCGAGCTCCGGTCTCTTGGTAGTAACTAATCCGAGAACTACCTTCTTATCCTCAGGTACCTTTGCAAGTGGCTCAAATCCCCCAGATCTCTCGTCATCAAATTCTAAGAAGAACGCAGAGACATTCTCTTCTCCGAGCAGAACATCTGCAACTGCATCGTATGGGCCGCTGCTGATATATGTTGAGTGGTAGTTTCCACGGCACACGTGTGTAGTAACCACTAGGTCATCTGGTGCTGCATCGATTACTCTATTGTTAACGTCCTTGTACTTCTTCTGAACTTCAACTGTACCTTCCTTAGTTGTTCCGAACAGAATGGAGCCGGACTTGTTTGTGAACATCCCCCATGTGCAGTCATCTAGCTGAAGGTTTCTACAGCCTGCATCATATAGCTGTCTGACGAACTCATTATACACTTCTACTACATCATCGATAAATGCTTCTTCGCTCTCATACTGAGCAAAAGTTGACTCCAGATTGAACGGGAATAGGAACTGTGCGAGGAACTGTGCTGGTGAAGGTATTGTCTGCTTCGCAACTGTGTTCTCATCCTCAAACTGCTTTACGAATCTAAAGTGGTCTACGAATGGATGCTCTCCTGATAGCCTTAATTTGCCAACCAGGTATGTATCATCTACAATTGCATCCTCTCCATGAAATGGCAGTCCAGTCTTGGTTGGCTTATGCCCTACACCGTCAAGTGCCCACATGAAGTCCAGATACCAAGTCGCTCTTCTGAACTCACCGTCTGTAATCACGTGATATCCTAGCTCCTTGAGTTTGGATACGAGCTCTGTAATCGTCTCGTCCTCAACCTTCTTCAGCTCATCATAGCCGATATTACCGTTATCAAAAGCTCTTCTCGCTTCCTTAAGTCTCTCTGGTCTTAAAAAACTTCCTACAAAATCATATCTAAATGGTGTTTTTAAATTGCTCATCTCTTACCTCTAGTCTTTCTTCGCAGAGCCTATCCCCAAACTTCCTCTGCAATCTCTTTAACTAATCTCAATTTAGCCCACTGCTCTTCTTCAGTTAGCTTGTTTCCTATCTCGCAAGATGCGAATCCGCACTGAGGACTGAGACACAGTCTCTCAAGAGGTATGTATTTACTTGCTTCCTTAATTCTTGCAATAAGTGCTTCTTTATCTTCTAACTTAGGCGACTTCGTAGTGATAAGACCGAGAACCACCTTCTTGTCAGGAGAAACCTTTGCAAGTGCCTCAAAGCTGCCTGAACGCTCATCATCATACTCGAGTAGCAGCGCATCTACATTCTCTCTTGCGAACACGTAATCTGCAACTGAATCGTATGCTCCACTTGAGAAGTATGTCGAATTATAATTTCCTCTGCAGATGTGTGAAGTAATAACTAGATCTTCAGGCTTTCCTTCAAGTGCGAGGTTGTTCACCTCAAGCAGCTGTGACTTAACTGTATCTAGATCTATATCTAACGCCTTATATCTCAGCTTTACAGCATCTCCTACAACTGCGCCCCATGTGCAGTCATCGAACTGCAGGTTACGGCAACCAGCATCGTAGAACTGTTTAATTACCTCACGATAAGCATTGGCAATATCATGAATCAGTTCTTCATTTGTCTCGTAGAACTTTCTAGTGCTCTCGAGGTTATCTGGGATGATGAACTGCTGGAATGTCTGCGCAGGTGCAGGAATCGTGTACTTAGCAACAGTATTCTCATCTTCAAACTGCTTTAAGAATTTAAAATACTCTACAAATGGGTGAGGCTTAACTTTTAGCTTACCAACTAGGTATGTATCATCTAGCAACGCGAGCTCGCCGTGGAACTGAATACCGCCACCTGTATTCTCATGTTCAACGCCCTCAAACCCCCACATGAAGTCGAGATGCCAGAAAGCTCTTCTAAACTCTCCATCTGTAATTACGTGGTAACCGAGTTCCTTCTGCTTAGCTACAAGCTTTGCAACCTCTTCATCAACGATCTTGTCGTAATCTTCCTTGCTAATCTCATTCTTTCTTAACTGCGCCTTTGCATCCTTAAGTGCCTGTGGTCTAAGAAAGCTTCCTACGTAGTCATATCTAAATGGTGTCTTTAATTCATTGCTCATATATACATACCCCCTCTTGTTTGCTAAACATAGATTAACATCAAGTAAAATTTTATGGAAATACTTATTACCCATAGCGAGATATAGGTTTATTTTATATCTTATATATTGATTACCTGCATGCAAGCATAAAAAACCATCCACGCGTCGAACGCGTGGTTGTTAAGTAGGCGGGCAAAGCCCTC
>ERZ773055.291-NODE-291-length-32991-cov-22.048033_pt1 | contig 32991 bp, 32 predicted proteins | sample MGYA00580515_ERZ773055 | MGnify/ENA primary metagenome ERZ773055 (study PRJEB29015, sample SAMEA2737993) | human oral metagenome | biome: human oral; feature: human-associated habitat; material: dental | place: China | collected 2064 ...
TTTCATTATTTAAAGAAATTCATAAAGTTGCTTATATTATGGCTCAACCTGTTGACTCTTTTGAAATGAATACATATAAAAATATAGAAAGTTATAAAAATCGTTTTGAAGATTCATATAAATATTTAAAAGATTATGTTGATATATGGGAAATTGGAAATGAAGTAAATGGTGAGGAGTGGATAAAAGAAAATCCAAAATTCACTGCTAAAAAAATTTACTCTGCCTATAAATTTATTAAAAATAAAAATGGCATCACTGCTTTAACTCCATATTATTTTCCACCAGAGGAGAATAAAATTTCTATGGAAAATTGGTTAAAGAAATATATTCCTGCTGATATGAAAAATGGATTAGATTATGTTTTTATAAGTTATTACGAAGACGATAATGATGGTTTTCAACCTAAATGGGAGGATATTTTTAAAAATCTTGAGAAAACTTTTCCAAATTCTAAGTTAGGAATCGGAGAATGTGGAAATACTGCAAAAAACGCAACTAATCAAAGTAAAATAAAAATGATTAATCATTATTATACTATGCCTAAATATACTGCTAATTATGTGGGAGGATATTTTTGGTGGTATTGGGTACAGGATTGTATTCCCTATAAGAACAATGAAGTTTGGTCAGAAATTTATAAAAATATGAAAAATTAAGAATATTTAAAATTGAAAAGTTTAGACTTTTACAAATTTTTTTACTATTTTGTAACAGTCTATTTTTTATTTGACTTTTTTCATAAAATAATGTATATTTCAATTAATAACATAATTTAACAAATAATAACATATTATAACAAAATAACAAAAAGGTGTGATAAATATGTTGTCAATGGAGCGTTATCAATATATTATTAATTATTTAGAAGAAAATGGAAATTCTACTCGTAAAGAGTTAGCAGAACTTTTAAATGTAACAACAATGACTATTGGAAGAGATTTTAAAAAACTTGAAGAAAAAGGGTTGTTAATACAAACACATGGTGGAGCAGTTCTTCCTGGGTTTTTAATGGAAGAAAGAAAGTATGATAGAAAAAAAGAAGAGCACAGAGAAATTAAAAGAAAAATTGCTAAGAGAATTTTTCAAAAAATTTGTTCTAATATGACAATTATTTTAGATGCAGGAACAACTACTTATGAATTAGCTTTTCTTTTAAAAAATTCCTCTTTAAAAAATATTTGTGTGATAACAAATGATTTATATATCGCTTTGGAGTTATATCAAAAAAAAGAGATTAAAGTTTTATTGTTAGGAGGAGAGGTTTTATCTGAAACTGGTTCTACTGCAACTATATTTTCACTTCAACAAATTGAAGGATATAATGCAGATATTGCATTTTTAGGCGTATCTTCAATTTCAGAAACTTTTGATTTAACTGTTCCAACAGAAGTAAAAGCATTTTTAAAAAGAACTATGATGAAAATAAGTAAGGAATCTATTTTATTAGTAGATAGTAGTAAATTTCAAAAGAAAAAATTGTATAAATTTGCAAATTTAAAAAATTTTGACTATATTGTAACAGATTATATTTTTTCAAAAGAAGAAATAGAAAAGTATCATCTTAAAAAAAAGGTAATAAATATTAAATAAAATAAAAAAGGTGAGATAAATGCAAAAATATATTGTAATAGCTGATGATTTAACAGGCTCTAATGCTACTTGCTCTTTATTGAAAAAAATAGGATTGAGAGCAGCTAGTATTTTAAAATTACAAAATGGTATGAAATATGATACAGATGTAATTTCTTATTCAACAGGAAGTAGAGGGCTGGATAAAGAAGAGGCTTATAAAAAGGTATCAGAAGCAATTAAAATACTGAAAGATAAAAATGTATTGGTTTACAATAAAAGAATAGATTCAACTTTAAGAGGAAATATAGGTGCAGAAATAAATGCTATGCTGGATAATTTAGAAGATGATAGGATAGCTGTTGTAGTTCCAGCATATCCTGATTCCAAAAGAATTGTAGTTAATAAAACAATGTTAGTAAATGGAGTTTTGCTTGAAAATTCAGACGCAGGGAAAGACCCTAAGACTCCTATTAAGACATCTTGTGTAGAAACTTTAATACAAAAAGATTGTAAATATTCTTCAACATATTTTGACTTAGCTGATATTGAGCAGCCAATAGAAAAATTAATAAAAAAAATACAAAAATCTACTGAAAAATCAAGAGTTCTTATTTTTGATACGGTAAATAATGAAGACATCATTAAGATTTCAAGAGCGATAATTCAAAGCAATATAAATATTATAACTGTGGATCCTGGACCTTTTACTCTATATTTTAGTAAGGAACTACAAAAGGAGAAACATTTAGAAAAGAAAATTTTAATGCTTATTGGCAGTGTAACAGAAACTACAAAAAAACAAATTGAATATATTCTACAAGAAGAAGATATTTTTCTTGTAAAAATGAAAGCTGAATCTTTTTTTGAAAAAGAAAGTTGTATAAAAGAAATAGAGCGAGTTATTTCATTTATAAAAAAAGGAATTGAGAGTTATGAATTATTTTTAATAACAACAAGTCCAATTGGAGATGAAAAAAAATTAGATTTGAAAGAAATTGCTCATAAACTAAATACCACTGTTGAAGATGTTTCTAAAATTATAGCCAATACTTTAACTGAAACAGCTGTGAGAGTATTAAAAGAGACTCAAAAGTTTGAAGGAGTTTATAGTTCAGGTGGTGATATTACAATAGCTCTTTTAGAAAAATTAAAAGCAATTGGAGTAGAAATTCGTGAAGAAGTTATACCTTTGGCAGCCTATGGAAGAATTATAGGAGGAGATTTTTCTAATTTAAAATTAGTGAGTAAAGGGGGTATGGTAGGTGATGAAACAGTAATTAAGTTATGTTTACATAAAATGAAAAATGATATTTAAAACATTATAAAAGTTATAGGAGGAAGTAACTATGAGAACAAAAATAGCAATCCCTATGGGAGATCCTGCTGGTGTTGGAGCAGAGATTATTGTAAAAACAGCAGTTTCAAATGAAATTTTAAATTTGTGTGATTTGGTGGTGATAGGAGATAAAAATGTTCTTGAAAAAGCAATAGAGATTTGTAAAGTTGATTTAAAAATACATACTATAAAAAACGTTGAAGATGGAAAATATGAAAAAGGTATTTTAAATGTCATTGATTTACAAAATGTTGATATGGATAGTTTAGAATATGGTAAAATTCAAGGAATGTGTGGAAAAGCTGCTTTTGAATATATTAAAAAAAGCGTAGAATTGGCAATGGCACATAATGTTGATGCTATTGCAACAACTCCTATTAATAAAGAATCTTTAAAAGCAGGAAATGTTAATTATATAGGACATACTGAAATATTAGGAGATTTATCAAATTCTAAAGATCCTTTAACAATGTTTGAAGTTGATAATATGAGGGTTTTCTTTTTAACTCGTCATATGTCATTAAGAAATGCCTGTGATGCAGTTACAAAAGAAAGAGTATTAGAATATATAAAAAGATGTACAAAAGCATTAAAACAATTAGGGGTAAGTGGGAAAATGGCAGTAGCTGGATTGAATCCACATTCTGGTGAACATGGACTTTTTGGTAATGAAGAAGTTAAAGAAATAACTCCTGCAATAGAAGAAGCTCAAAAATTAGGTTATGATGTTGTAGGACCTATTGGAGCAGATTCAGTTTTCCATCAGGCTTTACAAGGTAGATATGTAGCTGTTTTATCTTTATATCATGACCAAGGGCATATAGCCACAAAAACTTATGATTTTGAAAGAACTATTGCTATAACCTTGGATATGCCTATTTTAAGAACTTCTGTTGACCATGGTACAGCTTTTGATATTGCTGGAAAAGGGATAGTCAGTGCTGTAAGTATGATAGAAGCTGTTAAATTGGCAGCAAAATATGCACCAAATTTTAAAAATATAAAATAATTTAAACTTAAAAAGGATGGTGGTATTATGGAACAACAAATTTTAATTGGTTTGTTAATTGGTATTATTTGTTTGATTTTTATGATAATAAAAACTAAAATCCACACATTTTTAGCTTTAATTATTGCAACTATCATAGTGGGAATTGTTGGAGGAATGGAGTATCCTCAGATTATTGGTAGTATTACAAAAGGGTTTGGAGGAACTTTAGGAAGTATTGGAATCATAATAGGTTTTGGAGTTATGATGGGACAATTATTTGAAGTTTCTGGTGCAGCTAAAAAAATGGCTTTATGTTTTCTAAAAATATTTGGAAAGGGTAAAGAAGAATTAGCAATGGCTATCACAGGTTTTTTAGTTTCTATTCCTATATTTTGTGATTCAGGCTTTGTTATTTTGACTCCATTAATAAAAGCTATTTCTAAAGAAACAAAAAAATCAATTGTATCTTTAGGTCTAGCACTTGCCACAGGATTGGTAATTACTCACTCTCTTGTACCACCTACTCCAGGTCCAGTAGGGGTTGCTGGAATATTTGGTGTTAGTGTTTCAAGTATAATTTTATATGGAATTCTAATAGCAATACCAATGGTATTAGGCTGTTTAGTATTTTCTAAATATGCAGGAAAGAAAATTTGGCAAATTCCAACAGGAGATGGAAAATGGACCAGAGATAAGAATTATGTAGATAATTCAGAAACTTCAAGTGTATATGATGAAGCTAATTTACCATCAGCATTTTTATCATTTTCTCCAATTGTAGTTCCTATTATTTTAATTTTATTAGGAACAGTTACAACTACAATGAAACTTGAAGGTAAAATTGTATCTTTTTTACAATTTATAGGAACTCCTGTTTTAGCTGTTGGAATTGGTTTATTGATTACAATTTATGGTTTAACAAGAAATTTAGATAGGCAAAGAGTTTTAGAAGAAGTGGAAATAGGTGTAAAATCAGCAGGAACTATTATTTTAATAACAGGAGCTGGAGGAGCTTTTGGAATGTTAATTAGAGATAGTGGTGTGGGAGATGTTATTGCCAATTCGTTAGTTAATACTGCAATACCACCTATTTTGTTACCTTTTATAATTGCTACTTTGATTCGTTTTATTCAAGGAAGTGGTACTGTTGCTATGATTACAGCAGCTTCTATTACTGCTCCAATCATTTCAAAATTAAATGTGAATCCTGTTCTTGCTGCCCTAGCAGCTTGTGTAGGCTCATTGTTTTTCTCATATTTCAATGATAGTTTCTTCTGGGTAGTCAATCGTTCTATAGGAATCACAGAAGGAAAAGAACAATTAAAACTTTATTCTGTTGCAAGTACAATTGCTTGGGCAATAGGAATTGTAGTTTTATTGATATTGAATATATTTATTAAATAATAAAAAACTGCATCTTTAATCTTTTCTTTTATTCAAGATTATAGGTGCAGTTTTTAATTTAATATGTTAATTTAGAAAAAGTTTTCAATTCCTTTAATTCATCTAAAACACTTTCAATATCAGCTTTTTCATCATTTACAGCAACCCCTGCAATAAGTCCTTCAACTAAGGGAGCATCAGCTATTTTTATATTTTCCACGTCCACTCCTTCATCTTTTAAAAAATCTATTGCTACTTGTGTATTTAAAACAGAGCTTCCAATATCTACAAAAATTAAGACTCCTTTATCTGTTTTTGCTTTTAATATAGCTTCTTTAATAATAAGAGGATTGCTTCCTAAAAAATCTCCATCTGTTCCACTTCCATTGATCAAAGGGAAGTTATATTTTTTCATTTCATTAGCAAGATGTATAGCTGCTTCTGCTAATTCTTTACTGTGTGATACTACCACAAAACCTACCATAAACACCTCCTAAATATTTTCACAAACTGTTTTTATCATTAGATATGAAGACATTGCACCAGGGTCAATATGTCCCACACTTCTTTCACCTAAATAAGAGGCTCTACCCTTAGTAGCAATGATATCTTTTGTAGCTTCCATAGATTTTTTTGCTACTTCTATAACTTCATTTTTAATATCTTTTAAAGATTTTCCTTCATTAAAAGATTTTTCTAAAAAATTATAAGTAGGCATTATTGTATCTAACATTGTTTTTTCACCTAAAACTGCCTTACCTCTTCTTTGTATACCTTCTATCATAGAATTTAAAGCTCCAAGTAAAATTTGATTATCAAATTCTGTTTTTCCTTTTAGATATGTTCCAGCACTCATAAAAGCTGTACCATAGATAGCACCAGAAGCTCCTCCAACTTTTGTAAGTAGTATCATACCCATTTTTGTAAATACATCAGATACAGGTAAATTTTTAAAATTAACTAGTTGATTTTTTATTTCTGAAAAACCTCTTGCTAAATTAACTCCATGGTCTCCATCTCCAATTTCTCTATCTAGTTCTGTTAGATATTCTTCATTTTTTATTATTTCATCAGATATTTTTTCAATTATTTCTAAAAACATTTTATCTCTTCCTTTACCTTTAAAGTATTCAGTTATAAAAAATAAGTGAGTTACATTTCAGATTTTAGAATAAAAATTAAATAGAATGAGCCGAGCAAATCTCGCTGTGTTTGAACGAAGTGAGTTTAGCGAATTTGCAGCGAGTTCTTAATTTTTATTCGTTAAGAAATCTGAGTAGTAATGAACTATTTTTATAACATCAAAATGCTATTGTGTCTTCTTCTGCATTTAAAAGTTCTTCCATTTCTTTATCTAATTTTAATAAAGTTATAGAGAAACCTCCCATATCAAGTGAAGTCATATAGTTACCAACCAAAGTTTTAGCAACTTCCACTTCTTTACCTTTTAATAAATCTTGAAGATGATTATTTATAATAAATAATTCAATTAAAGTTGTTTCTCCAAGTCCATTTACTAAAACTGCAAATCTATCTCCTTTTTGTGCATTAGATTCAGCATAAACTTTTTCAAATAATTTTTCAGTAAATTTATTAGCTGTTGTCATTTTTTCACGATGAGTTCCAGGTTCTCCATGTATACCTAAACCTATTTCAACTTCATCATCAGCTATTTCAAAACTTTCTTTACCTGTTGTAAAAACTGTACAAGGTTTTAAAGACATACCCATAGTTTTTAAATTTTTAACAACTTTATTTCCAAGTTCTACTAGTTTATCTAAATCATAACCTTTTTCAGCAGCAGCTCCTAAAATTTTATGAACAAAAATAGTTCCTGCTATTCCTCTTCTTCCAACAGTGTAAGTACTATTTTCAACTGCAATATCATCATCAACTACAACTTGTTTTACAGTTATTCCTTCTGCTTGTGCCATTTCTCCTGCCATTTCAAAATTCATTACATCTCCACTATAATTTTTAATTATAAGAAGAACACCTTTTCCTGCATCAACAGCCTTTATGGCATTATAAACTTTATCAGCTCCAGGAGATGTAAATATTTCTCCACATACTGCCGCATCTAACATTCCATAACCAACATAGCCAGCATGAGCAGGTTCATGTCCACTTCCACCACCACTTATCAATGCAACTTTATTTACTTTTTTATTTTTTCTTATAATTATAGGTTCATTTTCTACTCTTGAAACTTTATCAGGAAATGCTTTTATCATTCCTTGTACTACTTCTTCTACAATATTATTTTTGTCATTTATAAGTTTTTTCATAAATACCTCCTATTAATATCATCAAATCATATATTAGATTAAATTTATTTTACCATAATTTAATAAAAAAGGGCAAAATTATACTGATATAAGTATAATCTCGCCCCCTTTCATTTATATTATTCTTCCCATTTCTTAGTTCTTTCAACAGCTTTTAACCAACCAGCATATTTTTTATCTCTTTCTTCTTTTGACATATTAGGTGTAAATTCTTTATCCAATACCCATTTTTGTTTAATTTCATTTTTATTTTCCCAGAATCCAACTGCAAGTCCTGCAAGATATGCTGCTCCTAGGGCTGTTGTTTCTAAAACAGTAGGTCTTTTTACAGATTCTCCTAAGATATCTGCTTGAAATTCCATTAAGAAATTATTAGCTGCTGCTCCACCATCAACTTTTAGACCATTTAATTTTATTCCTGAATCTTCTTCCATAGCCTTTAAAACGTCTTTTGTTTGATAAGCTATTGATTCCAAAGTTGCTCTTATAATATGATTTTTATTTGCTCCACGAGTTAAACCTAAAATAGCTCCTCTTGCATACATATCCCAATAAGGTGCTCCTAATCCTACAAATGCTGGTACTACATAAACTCCACCATTATCTTTAACTTTTCTAGCAAAATATTCAGTATCTCTTGACTCAGAAATTAATTTTAACTCATCTCTTAACCATTGAACACTTGCTCCCCCTACAAACACACTTCCTTCAAGTGCATATTGAACTTTTCCATTAAGTCCTATTGCAATAGTTGTGATAAGTCCATTGTTACTTTTTACAAACTTTTCTCCTGTGTTCATAAGCAAGAAACAACCTGTTCCATAAGTATTTTTAGATTCTCCTTCTTCAAAACATGCTTGCCCAAATAATGCAGATTGTTGATCTCCTGCAACTCCTGCTATTGGTATTCTATGTCCACCTTTTCCACCAAGATTTGCATAACCAAATGTTCCACTTGAATCTTTTACTTCTGGTAACATTGATTTAGGAATATTTAAAGTTTTTAGTATTTTTTCATCCCATTTTAATTCTTTAATATTATAAAGCATAGTTCTTGAAGCATTAGTGTAATCTGTTGCATGTACTTTTCCATTAGTTAATTGCCAAATTAACCAAGTGTCAACAGTTCCAAATAATAATTCTCCTTTTTCTGCTTTTTCTCTTGCACCTTCTACATTATCTAAAATCCATTTTATTTTTGTTCCAGAGAAATAAGCATCAACTAAAAGTCCTGTATTATCCTTTACATAATCACTAAATCCATCTATCTTTTTCAATTCATCACAAATTTTGGCAGTTCTTCTACATTGCCAAACTATTGCATTATAAACTGGTTTTCCAGTTTTCTTATCCCAAACTATTGTAGTTTCTCTTTGGTTTGTGATTCCTAAAGCTATAATATCATGTTGACTTATTCCAGCTCTAGCAATAACTTCACTTAAAACTCCACTTTGGCTAGCCCATATTTCCATAGGGTCGTGTTCTACCCAACCTTCATTTGGATATATTTGTGTAAATTCTTTTTGAGCTATTCCAATTATATTTTGACTTTCATCAAATAAAATTGCTCTTGAACTTGTTGTACCTTGATCTAATGCTACAATATATTTCATATGGTTTCCTCCTAAATATTATAAAACAGCTGATAAAAATGCATCAAATATAACAGCACCTAAAATTCCACCTATAATTGGTCCTACAACTGGTACCCATGCATATTTCCAATTTGATCCACCTTTACCTTTTATAGGAAGTATAGCATGAGCTATTCTTGGTCCTAAATCTCTTGCAGGATTGATTGCATATCCAGTTGCTCCTCCTGTTGCCATACCTATTATGACAATTAGAAGACCTACAAAAAATGCTCCATTACCTGGTTGAATTCCAACTTCTCCATAACCAAAAGCTAATACACCTATCAACAATAATGCAGTACCAATAATTTCTGTAACAACATTCCATATTGGTGCATCAATAGAAGGACCTGTTGAGAAAACTCCTAATTTTACTGCTGGTTCTGGTTCTGCATCCATTTGAGCTTTGTAAGTTAAATAAGCCAAAGTCGCTCCTAAAATTCCACCTAACATTTGAGCTACAATATAACCAAAGACTAAATTCCAAGAAAATTTTCCTGTTACTGCTAAGGCAATAGTTAAAGCAGGATTCATATGTGCTCCAGATACCCAACCTGTTACATAAGCAGGAACCATTACAGCAAATCCCCAACCAAAAGTAGTTACTATCCACCCTCCACCTTTACCATAGCTATGTTTTAGGCTGCATGTCATGTTGACTCCATTTCCTAATAATAGCAAAAGTGTTGTTCCAACAAATTCTCCAATATACAAACTCATATTACTCATATAGAACCTCCTTTTATATAAAAAATATATTGATTGTTCCTTATATATATACAAATATATTATAGCATATTTTTTAATATAATAAAGAGTGTTAATTAGAAAAATTGTAATTATATAAAACTACTTTATCTTAATCAACACTCTCCTTAATAAAAATTTAATTTATTAATACTTATTTTATTGAAAATCCTCCAACAAGGACACATCTTCTATTTCTTGCAAAACTTTTAGCTGATGTAAGCCCCTCTCCTGTTGGTCCAGCTATTGTAAATGTTACATGTCCTTCTCCACCTATTCCTATTCCAGCATAAGAAGGTCCATTTTTAACAAGTATAGTTGTTTCCATTTCTCTTGCATATTTTGTTAATATATCAATATTTTTAGAGTGAATTACAGCTGTATGTCTTAAACCTCTTTCCAATTCTTTTGCAACTTTAATTCCTTCTAAAGCATCTTTAACTTTCACTATTGGAAGAATAGGCATCAATAATTCCTCAACTGCAAAGGGATGATTTTTATCTGTTTCTACAATTATAACTTTAATTTCATCTCCCACTTCTATTCCTATTTGTTTAAGAAGATATTTTGCATCTCTTCCAACATATTTTCTATCTGGTGAATTATTTTTTAAAACAAGTGATAATAATTTTTCTATAAGTTCTTTATCTTTTAAAAGATAGGCACCATTTTTTTGCATTTCAAAAATTAAATAATTTACTATTGAATCAACAGCAACAACTTCTTTTTCAGCTGTACAAGGCAGATTATTATCAAAACTGCAACCTGCAATTATATCCTTTGCAGCTTTTTCTATATCAGCAGTTTCATCAACTAAAACAGGTGGATTTCCTGCTCCTGCTCCTATTGCTTTTTTACCACTAGACATAACAGTTTTTACAACTCCTGGTCCTCCTGTTGCAACAAGCATTTTAATATTAGGGTTTGCAATTATTTTTTCTGTATTTTCTATGCTTGGTTCTCTAATAGTTACTACTAAATTATCAGGACCTCCAACTTTTCTAATAGCTTCATTTATTAATTCCACAGTTCTAATTGAAGTTCTTTTTGCTCCAGGGTGAGGTGCAAATATAACTGCATTTCCTGCTGCTATCATTCCAATAGAATTACAGATTACTGTTTCACTTGGATTTGTTGAAGGAGTTATAGCCCCAATTACTCCATAAGGGGATAATTCCATAACAGTAAGTCCATCATCTCCACTGAAAGCAAAGGCTTTTAAATCTTCTAAGCCTGGTGTTTTTTCAATAGCAATTTTATTTTTTAATTCCTTATCTGCCACTCTACCCATACCAGTTTCTTTTACTGCTAATTCAGCTAATTCAGTAACATGGTTTTTTAATGTATCTCTTATTGAAGCTATTATTTTTTCTCTTAATTCAAGTTTTGAAGAAAATAAAATTGCTTGTGCTTTTTTGGCTTCTTCAATAGCCTCATCTACATTATCAAATACTCCATTTTTAGAATTACCAGCAGTAGAGATATTACTTTCAGCCATTTTTTTCATTATTAACTCTACTATTTCTTCTATATTATTTACTTCAAATTCCATAAGTTCTCCTCTCAATTAAATAGTTTCAAAAGCATTTACACAGGCTTTTGCTATTTCCATATCTTCTTGAGCACTTCCTCCACTTACTCCTACTGCTCCAACTATTTTTCCATTAATTTTTAAAAGCATACCTCCACCAAAAACTATATATTTTGGATCTGATTGTAATCCATAGAACATAGCCCCTGGTTGAACTAATGCTGTTAAATCTTCTGTATTTAACTTTAATGCAGCAGCAGTATAGGCCTTTTTATATGCAACTTCAACACTTACTAATATTGCATTATCCATTCTTTCTTCTATTATTAAATTTCCTTCTGCATTAACAACAGCAAAGACAGCTGCAATATTCATTTTTTTTGCTTTTTTTTGCCCTGCTCTAATGATTTTTCTAGCCTTTTCCAAAGATAAATTATTATCCATATCTACTGAAGAAAGTTTTTCAGAAATAAGTTCTGTAACATATTTAACCATAGCTTTTTCTCGTATAAATTTATATATAATATGGAAAAAATCACAACTTTTATCTATATAGTTTATTAAATCTACTCTTATTTCTTTATTTTTAGAAAGTGATATAAATCTTCTTTGAATTTTTTTAATAATTGTATACAGAAGATAGGCTATCAAAACTTCTTCATTTTCTTCTGGAATTTTATATTCAGCATTAAAAGAAAGAATATTAGAATATTTTAAAACACAGCTTTCTATATTTTTAGTTTCAAAAGATATACATTTTTTATTTTTTATAAGTAAAAATTTTTTAGAAAGTTCTTTTAATATATTCAAAAAATCTTCATTATCTATGAATTTATCTAGTTTTTTAATAAGTTCCACTGCTTCATTTATATTGTTAAAAATGCTTTTTTCTAAATTTGTATTAATATCAGTATTAAAAATGATATTTTCATCAAAATCAGATTTTTCAATATAGTTTTTTATTAAATTTATATCCATTTCAACCACCTAAGATTGCTCTACACTATCAACTATTGAAATAATTGCAGAATCTATTGGATAGTCTTTTTCATCATCAAAGGCAAACCTTGCAACATCACCTGTTGCTATAAGAACCTTATCCCCTATCCCAGCTCCAACATTATCAAGACTTATTATTTCTCCTCCAATAATTTCATCATTCATATTAATTGGTACTGCAATCAAAATCTTTTTTCCATGTAAGCCTTCATTTTTTGTTACAGATACTATTTTTCCTACTATTTTTGCTAGAAACATATTAAGCCTCCAACTCTATTTTTTTTCAAATACTATTTTATTTTCCTTAGCTCTTTCTTTTGCCAAAGTTGTTATAACAGTATTTTTAGAAATAATAATTTTTTTATCATATAAATCTTTAAGGTTATTAGCAGTTATTACGTTCTTTTTCCTCAAAGAGTTTATTTCCAAATCTTTTTTATTCAACATATAGTCTGCCAATTCCTTAGCTTGTACAAAGACAATTCCATAGTTTTTTAATTTTTCAACATTTGAATTTATCAACTTTGCATAAGGAACTTTGTTATTTACTATACAAGAATCATAGGCTGCAATCACTTTTTTTTCTAGCAACAAAGCCTTTGAAACTAGGTTTGTGATAGCATTATCTCTTATCCCAACAACTAGTTTTGCAACCGTATTTTTTGTAAGTAGTGGAAGAAGAATAATATTATTTTTAGATAAAATTTCATCATAATTTTTAATTGAGAAGTCTTTTATTATATGAAATTCTGAAAATAAATTTTCGTCTATAATATTACTTGCAGCCTCAGAAAAAACTAAACTTAAATCATAATTTTTAGAGATTTTTTTTAACTCTAAAACTATTTGTTCTAAGTTATTTGTACTTCCATTTATGATAACTAAGATTTTTTCTTTTGGATTAAGTTCTTCAATTAAATTTTGAGAATTTATTTTTTTGATAACCTCTTGTACTATATATTCAATAATTTTTTCTAGTTCCATTTCTACCTCAGTCTTATTCTCTAATTATTTTTACATAGTCATTGTTTTTTAAACCAGCTGCATTAGCTTCATCTACATCTATGTGCATCTCTTTTGCCATTTTATCACCAACTCTTAAAACAACATTGCACATAATAATTTTTCTTTCTCCATAAGTTTCAACCTTAACGATTTCTCCATTTTTATAGCCTCTTATATCAGCTATATATTTTGGTATATGGATATGTCTTCCTGCAACTATGACACCTCTTGGTATTTCTATTTCTCCTTTTGGACCAATTATTTTAATCCCAGGTGTTCCCTCTAAATCTCCTGATTGTCTGATTGGAGGAGTTAAACCAAGTTTAAAACTATCAGTTATTGAAATTTCAACTTGGGTTTCTTTTCTTACAGGACCTATTATTCTAACTCCTGTAAACTTTCCCTTAGGTCCTATAATATCTACTTTTTCATTTGTTGCAAATTGCCCAGGTTGTTTCATATCTTTCATTTTACTTAGCTTATAATCTTTCCCAAAAAGTATTTCTAGGTCTTTTTGGGAAAGATGTATGTGTCTGTTTGAAACTCCTATAACCACATCATCGGAAATTATTTCTTCTAACACCTCTTTAATAATCCCTCTGATATTCTTCATTTTTTACCTCTTATTATTTATCTAATTTTGGTAATAATTTTTCTGTATCTGCATGTGGTCTTGGGATAACATGAACTGATTTAACTTCTCCAACTCTTTCAGCAGCAGCAGCTCCTGCATCAACAGCAGCTTTAACTGCTCCTACATCACCTCTAACCATAACAGTTACAAGTCCTGAACCTATTTTTTCATAACCAACTAATTCAACATTTGCTGACTTAGTCATTGCATCTGCTGCTTCTATTGCTCCAACAAGTCCTTTAGTTTCTATCATTCCTAATGCATTACTCATAATTTTTCCTCCTAAATTTATTTTTTATTTTTATTTTTTTTATTTCCTTTTACTACCTGAATTTCTTTTATTTCTTCTAAGATTTCATTGACTTCATCATTTTGATTATTGTCAACAATTTCTTTTTGAACTTCATCAACAATAACTTCTTCAACTTTTTTGTCAGATTTTTCTTTTTCAGCATTTATAATTTTATCTAATTCATCAGAGGGTCTTGCAATAACATGCTTGCTAATTATTTGAGTTATTTTTTCAGCTGCTACACTTGCTGCTTCAACAGCTGACTTCACTGCTGAAACTCCTCCAACCATTTTTACTACAACCATTCCTGAGCCTCTGGTTAATTCATAGCCTATGACCTTTACATCAGCAGCTTTACTTGCAGTATCTGCTGCCTCTATTGCTCCAACCAATCCGACTACTTCAATAAGTCCAAGTGCCTCTAACATCTCTTCCCTCCTTTCATTTGAGTTGAGAAAGGAACTAAATTATTATAAATGGGTTCCCTTTTATTAGTCTTGCTCCATTTGTTCCTATTGCTCTCAATATATAATCAGAGCTATTTAGACTACATTCAAATAAAGGTTTTTCTACACTTAATTTTTCTTGATAAAGAGTTACTTCATTTGAATTTATACCTATACCGACTCCTAACTTTGAAGACTTTGCTGCCTTATCTCCTAAGATTTTTACATCATCTTCATCATCTGGAATTAGGATAAAAGGTATTTCTTCTTCTTCTATTCCACATAGAATAGTTTTTATTCTCTTATCAATAGTTAAGTTTTTATTATAGTAAATATTTATACCTATGGGGTTCTTTTGTTCTTTCATTAAATCTTCTTTTAAACTGATAGTCATTATTCCCCCTTATATGATAGAGCCAGTCCAGTTGCAACAGCATTTCTTGGTCCTTCAACTCCTCTGATATTACCTTTTCCTGCTACCACACCAAAATGTGATAAGGCTTCTGTAACCATTTGAGGTATTTCAAAGTCAAGTGCTGAACCTCCAACTAAAACTACATAATCTATATCTCTTACATTTCCACTAGGTATAACTTTTTTTAAAGCTCTTAGTGTATTAGTAACAAAAACTTTTTCCTTAGCTTCTCTTCTTACATTCTTAATTTTTTCTAAATTTTGATTTGAATCCAAAGGAATCATATTTCCTTCTTTTAAAATAACTATTCTTGCAAATACTCTTGGGTCAAGAGCTTCTTCAAAGAATTGTACACTACCATCTTCATGTCTTATATGAAATAGACTTTCAACTTTTGCCAAAGGATATTTTTTTATATCTTCTGAAAGTTCAATATTATTTATACCTAATTCTTTATCTATAAGCATAGTTACCATATTACCTGCTCCTGCTAAATGGCAAGAAGATATTTTGTTATCTGCTGTCATTATAGAAGCATCTGTTGAACCTGCTCCCATATCAATTATTGCTAATGGTTTTGCTGTCCCAGGTGTTGTTAAAGCTCCTATAATTGCCATTTCAGCTTCGACTCCACCAACTACAACTTTTTTATTTATCTTATTTTGTAGCTCCGTTGCTATCATTTCCATTTGTAGTTTATCAGCTTTTACCATAGCAGCAAGTCCAATAGCATTTTCCATTGAAAATTCTTCTGCTATTCCACCTTTAACTTTTTGTGGAACAAAAGTGTTAACTGCTAACAAATCTTGAATTTTTATATTTTTAGGATCTTGGTTAGTAAGTTGAGCCATAACGATTCTGACTCTTTCGAGCATTCCACCTGCATTAGTTCCTTTTTCTCCCCAGATATCAATAACAGGATAGCATTGTTCAAGGACTGACATAATAGCTTCTGCCCCATTATCTAATGAAACTATTCTATTTTTCATTTGTCCTTCTATGTGAATTGTACCTGCTGGGATAATTCTTGATTTTACATCTCCTTTTGGAGTTTTTATAACAACTGCTGATCTATTTCCTATCAAGGCTCTTGAAATTGGTACTACCATTTTTGTTTCCTCTGAGCTTAGGTTAAAAAGAGTTGCTATTCCATAAGGATTTGATAACATTGAAATAACTTTACCTTTTTCTGCTACTTCCAAAGCAGTTAACATATTTATAGGAATTCTATCAAAATGTAAAACCTCATCAACTATTGGAATTTTTTTATCAAGTCTATTATTTATTAAGACAGCATCGTCTTTTTGTATAATAGCACCTTTTATATTAATTCCTTTTGAAGTTAGTTGATTTATTTTAAAAGCTGCACTTTCAAAGTCTATATTTTCTGGAACAAGTGCTATTACATCTTTATTTATAAAACTATCATCTATTTCATTTAAAAGAACAGATACTCCAACTCCAACTCCTATTCCTCCTGGTGTAGAAGGATTATGACCTATCATCGTTGATTCGGTTATTATTGTTTCAGTGATGGTTTCCATGGCAACATCGCCAATTACAGGAGCAGCTTCATTTATTCTTATAAGTGAAAGCTCATCTAAATTCTTTCCTGTTTTTTCAAATAGTTTATATAAAGATTGATAGACTCCCTTTATATTTTCTTTTGTTCCTTTAATACCTGTGGTCTTTTCTATGCTACTGCCTAAGACCTTTATATCTTCTCCATCAACTTCTGCAAGAGTGCTTTCTGTTGTTGCATTTCCTATATCTATTCCCACAATAAGTTTCATTTTTTACTCCTAACAGAAAAACTAATCTTTTCTTAATCTATCTCTTTTTTCATATAGCTCTGCAGCTTCTCTTACAAGTTGAGCATTAACTTTTGCATTGTACTTATCTTCTAATTCATCAGCTATTGCTAGTAATTCTACTTTTGTAGATCTATATGGTCTTAAAGCATTATAGATTTCAAGCACTCTTGTGTCAGGTACTGCTATAAGTTCAGCTGCTCTTCTTAAATTTCTTGCAAAAGCATTTCTTCCAACACTTTCTGCTATTTGAGCTTGTAATTCAAGAGTTTCAGGGGCTATTCTACAATCTTCTGCTCCAATTTTTCCATTCATAACATTTTCAATAGTAATGTCTTCTAATTTTTTTCCTGTTGCTGATTTTACTAAATCTTTCCTTTTTACACTTAAAGGATAATCTTGACGATTTACTTTATTTGTATTTTTTGAACTAAATTCATTATTTGTATTGTTATTTCCTGCCAAAGAAGCTATAACTTCTTTTACCATTCTTTCTAATAATTCTTGATCCAAATTTCTCACCACCTTATTTAAACACAACTTTTAATTGAACTGGTTTTGCATTTACTTTTACATGTTCAGTTTCTTTTATATGTAATAATGCTGCAATAGATTGATATTTAGGTCTAGCCATTTGGTCATTCATTTGAGGAACAGGCTTAGGAGATTCTCCTTTTGCATATTTAGCTGCATTTTTCCCTATCATTCTATAATGTTCTCTTTGAATCAATGGTGCTTGTGGAAATAATTCAAGGTTAGTCAATGGGAATAAATCTTTTTGGTGTATAACTGCTGTTCCCTTAGATTGTATTCCTATACCTATTCCTGAACCACTTAATTTTGCTCCATCATTTGCAAGTATTGAAACATCTGATGTTCTCAATACTCTTATGACTCTTGGAACTAAACCTTCTTCTTCAATACCAGCCATAATTTCTTTCAATACATCAGCATGTGGTATATGAGTAATAGTTTCTGTTTGAAATTTTCCAAAAGCTGGAGCAACTGCAATTATCACTTCATCACTTCTTGTTCCTTTTTTGGCTTCTCCTTCTTCTATTAATTCTAATTTATTTCCAACTCTTTCTTCTGCTCTTGCTGTATTAACAGGAGTATCTTTTATTTCAGAATTTTCAGAGCTACTTAAATATCTTTTTACTACTTCTTCTATGATATTTTTAATATCCTTATCATTTAGTTGCATCTGTACCTCCTCTAACTATTTAATTTTTGTTGCATCTACTGCATTTTCAATATCAGAAAGTTCAGCCCATCTTTCAGCAGAAATTTGATATCCAGTTCCAGGTCCTGTGTAATCATTTCTATCATTTACTGCACTAATTACATTGAAATCTTTATCTAAAATTGCAGATGTATGTAAGTGGTCGCCTGATACTCTAAGTTTCATAAGTTTTAATAAACTATCTGCTACATCATCAAAACCTTTTGTTTTAAGAGCTTTAACTACATCTATTCCAGTTATTCCTCTTTCCATCATTTCACTAGCTGCTTTCATATCTGCAATCATATCTCTTTCAGGCATATCTTTACTTCCATGAGCATAAGTTGCTGCTTCAACTTCTTCATCTGTTATTTCAGGGAAACCTAAGGCATCAAATACTGCTTGTATAGCTTTTGCTGCTTTATTTCTTACTTTTATAACTTCTTCTTCTTTAACTGGTCTCAATCCTGCATCTATTTTTAAATCTCTTTGAATTATGTTCCAATCATCATAGTCTTCTGCATCCCAGTTAGAACCAGCAAACATATTATCATAGTTAGGAATTGAACTATATCCTGAACAAATAAAATCTGTTCCTGGTATCATTTGCATTAGAGATCTTGCAACTCTTCTTAAATCAGAGTGAGTAAATGTTTGGTCATTACTTGAAGCACATTCCAAATCAAGTAGCATTGCAACTAAATTTTCTCCTAAAACTTCTCTTATACCACCTGGTACTGCTCCTGGCACTCCTATACAGCTGACAGATCCATTTTGTATACCTTGAACTCCTGCTCCTTTTGTTATAAATAGACAACGACATTCTAAATATAACATTGAGCAACCTTCTGCATATCCCATTAATACTTCTGAACCTGATCCAGATGTATATCTCATTTTTAATCCTCTTGAAGCATAAGCAGAGGCTAAGAAAGTTTTTGACCAAGGAGTATCATCTCCATCCATAAATACAGGTTCTGTTCCGTAAACTGAAACTGTTTCTGCATAAGCAGTTAATCCTCTCATTCCTAAAAGAAGTTCTGTTGCTTCTTCAACTGAACATTGAGTTAAAATTCCAGGTCTTCCTACTTGTGCACCAACAAGTAATGAAATTGCATTAAATGGTGCATATCTTGCAACAGCGACTGTTGTTTCTTGTTCTGCAAATCCTCTTAATGCTGCTTCTGCTGCGTCAGCAGCTATTTGTACTGGAAGATCTCTTAAATTTGTAACATGGCATTGATTAGAAGGAGTTTTTCTTGCTCTCATTTTATTGACTGCCATCATCATTTCAAGAACTGTTAATTTTCCAATTACTTCTGCCATTTTTGCAGGAGTTAAAGATAAAGTAATTTCTAATATTTCATCTCTTGTAATATTTATATCAACAAGTTTTTTAGCTATTACTAATGAGTCCATAGCCATAACTTTTTCAGCATTTTTTAATACTATTCCATAATCTGCTATGAAATAATCCAATAAGTCAAAATTTTCTCTCTTTTTACCATCTAATTCTACAACTTTTCCATTTTCTATAACTATACTTGGTTTTGGATCCAAAGGTGAATTCATTGCTATCAATCCAACTTCTGGCCATTCTTTTACATATCCATCTTTATTAACTGGTCTATTACCTAATACTTCAAAACGTTTAGATTTCATACCAACCCTCCTGATTTATCTCTTAAATATATGGATGAGATGCAGATGGTGCTTCTCCACCCATTGCTTCAAGAAGTTTTACTCCTACTTCTTTTGCTGCTAAAATTGCTTGTTTAACTGCTCCTGAATCTCCACAAATTGCTAGTATAGATTCGTTTGAATAACTAGTTCCTTTTGAAGGAGATGAGTAAGCTAATGCTTCAACACTTGCAGCTTTTAATGCAACATCGGCTATAACAACACCAATAGCAGCTGGTGCACCAACAATTAAACCAAAGGCTTTTCCTAATGGTGCTCCGAAAGCCTTATTAACAGCATAAGAAGCTCTAGCAGTATATTGAAGCTCTATATGTCCAACACTGTTAGCATATACATCTCCAAATTTTTCAGTTACATTATTGACAGCAACTTCAACTGCTCTTTTTACATCTGATACATCTTCTGCTCCAAATAAGATTAGTGAACCATGTCCTGCTCCACCTTCTGTATCTCTAGGTAATTCTATACTGATCACTTCTGTATTTGTAGCTTTTACTGCTTCATCAGCTGCCATTATAAATGGACCAGCTCCTGTTCTTGCTCCAATTATCCCTATTGAACGATATTTTTTATCAAGTCCCATTGCTTCATGTAATGCAGGGTCAACATTTGCTATTACAAGCCCTATACCATGTCCATGAGTAGTAAGTCCTACAAATTCTGTTAAATGACAATCAGATTTACAAGTACAAGTAGTTTCCTTTACTTTTTCTTGATTTTCAGATATTCCTTTATCTTTCAGTTTTTCTACAACTTCTGCTACCATTTTTTGAACTAAATTTTCTTGCATACTCAATTTACCTCCTTATATTCTAAAAAAATTAAACTGTTATGTATTATTTGAATTATAATAATAAAAAATGTCAAATTAATGTCATAAATATAAAAAATAGTTCATTACTAGCTAGATTTCTTAACAGATAAAAATTAAGAATTCACTGTAAATTCGGCATCTGTAAGAAACTCTAAATGAACAAGTTCATTAAAAGTTTCTAAGATTGCTGACAAGTCAGCTTCAAACATGCCGAGATTTACTCGGTTCATTCTATTTAATTTTTATCTTAAAATCTAGAATGTAATTCACTTATTTTTTATAACTTTTTTCTACATGATTACCCATATACTTTTTTAAATAATTTCTTTAAATCTTCTAAATTTACTTCTCTGACATTTCCACTAGTACAAATATCTTCAAGAGCAGATTTAGACATAATATTTATTTCATTAAAATATTTTTCTTCATCTATTGCTAAATCTTTTACACAACTAGGAAGTCCTAAGTTTTTATTTAAAACTTCCACTGCCACAGCTAAACTTTCTGCTCCTTCTTCTGTATTATTTGCAGGAAAACCTAAATCTTTTGAAATTTCATAATATCTTTGAGCAGTAGTTTTATTTTCTGAATTGAATCTAATTATGTAGGGTAATATAGTTCCATTTATTTTTCCATGAGCTATATGAAACTTTCCACCAATAGCATGGGCTATACTATGATTTATTCCTAAACCAGATTTTTCAAAAGAAAAACCTGCTATACAAGATGCCTTTGCCATTTCAATCCTAGCTTCCTCATCTTTTATATCTCTATACATTCTCAAAAGATTTTTAAAAATAAGTCTTATAGCTGAAAGAGCATATATTTGAGTATAAAAATTTGCTTCTTTGCAAGTATATGACTCAATAGCATGAGTTAGAGCATCTATACCTGAATCAGCTACAACTGATTTTGGTAGCGTTTTTGTAAGTTCAGGATCTAGTATTGCATATTCAGGTATCATCTCATTATCTTTTAATGGAATTTTTACATTATTCTTTTTATCTGTAAGAACTGCATAGGAACTTACTTCTGAACCTGTTCCACTTGTAGTTGGTAAGGCTATTAAAGGGATAGATAATCCAGATTTTTTTACAAAATATTTAATTGACTTAGCAGTATCAAGAGAAGAACCTCCTCCTATTGCTACCATCACATCTGGAAGAAAATCAATAACCTTATCTAAGGCTTTACTAACTATTTCAAATGCTGGATCAACTTCAACTTCATTAAAAATCCTATAATCTATATTTTTTTGCTTAAATATATTTTCAAATTTTTTAGTCATTCCTATTTTTGACATAACTGAATCAGTTACTATAAAGGCTTTTTTAGCTTTAATTTTATTAATAACTTCATCAAATTTGTCTCCTACATAAACATTTGTATTTACTTCAAAAATTTTCATTTTTTCACCTCCAAATTTTTATAAAAATAGTTGCTATATTTTATCTAATGATATATTATTAAATAAAATTGTCATAATGATGTCAAAATATTAAAAATAATTTATTATTTTTCTTGAAATCAAATTTTAATAATCTTTAATAAAACTGCTGCGATGTCCATTATTGTTGAGTGAGCCTTTGTGGAGCTCACGAAACACTAATGGCTATCAAGCAGTTGATATTTAGTCTAGAAATCTTTAATAGCTATGTTTCAAGAGAAACATATGAGGAAGGAAATTATGCAAATACATAAAAAAATTACTATTATTAATACTTTTCTTTTATTTATTTTTTTTGCTTTATCTGTATATTTTTTTAATATAGAAATTTCTTTAAGTAATTTATTAAAATTTTTGTTTCTTATAATTCTATTTTTTTTATTATCTAATTTTTTTTCTAAATTTTCTTTAATTAATACTTATAAAACTATACAAAAATTAGATAAAATTTTTTCTGTACTTCACAGTAAATTTATTACAGATTTGGAAAATAATTTTTTAAGTCTACAAGAATGTTTTAGTGAAGTATTCTCAACAGTAAAATTAGATATTTTAGATATTTTAGTAAAAGAAGAAGAAATAAAAAAAGAAAAAGAAAAAGCTGAAATTTTAAGTGGAGAATTAAAAGAATTAAATAAAAATTTGGAAGATAAAGTAGTTGAAAGAACAAAAGAATTAAGTATTTCAAAGGAAGTTGCAGAATCTGCAAACAAAGCTAAAAATGAATTTTTAGCTAAAATTAGCCATGAGATGCGTACTCCACTTACACCTATTATTGGTTATTCAAGAATATTATTAAAAGAAATAAATGATGTCTCATCTAAGGAAAAATTAGAAATAATACATACTTCTGGTGTTAAGTTATTAAATTTTACAAATGAGCTTTTAGATTTTTCAAAAATAGAATCAGGTAAAGTTGACTTGAATTATGAAACTTTTAATATAAGAAAGCTATTTCAAGATATATATCATGAGCATATTGACTTAGCAAAAATGAAGAATATTAATTTTAAAATTGATTATTTGCATGCTAATGTTTCAATTTATTCAGATAAGATAAAAATTTATGAAATTGCAAAAAATATTATTCATAATGCAATAAAATACACAGAAAAAGGCTTTGTACTATGTGATATTTTTGTGGAAAAAAATACACTATTTTTTAATGTCTATGATAGTGGTATAGGAATGTCAGAAGAAAATATTAAAAATATTTTTGAAAGTTTTGTTCAAATTGGAAATGAGCAATCAGGTGCAGGTTTAGGTTTAAGTATCACCAAAAAATTACTTGAAGTTTTAAATGGTAAGATTGAAGTTGAAAGTAAAGTTGGAATAGGTTCTACTTTTAAAATTCAAATTCCTATTGAAACTTCTCAAAAGGAGTTTGAAAATTTTTCTGATGTCATAAATAAAATTTTAAATTCAAATAACATTGGAATTAAAACAATTTTTTTAAAAAGCATATTAAAATTACCATTAAGAATAAAAGATTTAAAAGAAGCTCATAAAAAACAAGATATTGAAGAAGTCAGAAGAATTAATCATCTAATAAAAGGTACTTATGGAAATCTTAACTTATCACTTGTCTATGATATTTCTCAAAAAATATCTGTTGAATTAAAAAAAGAAACTATTTCTTTTGACACAGTTTTACACTATATAGAAGAATTGGAATATTTAACTCATACCTTGGATTATAGTGAACTTTTTAATACCTATCTTCAATTTAAAGAAAGAAAAATTAAAATTTTAATTGCAGAAGATGCAGAAGAAACAAGAGATTTTCTAAAAGTTTTATTGGAAACTCCACTTGTTGAAGTTGATTGTGTAGAAAATGGTTTAGAGGCTTTAAACTTGCTAAAAATTAAAAAATTTGATTTAATATTCTTAGATATATCTATGCCTGTTATGGATGGAGTTCAAGCTGTTACCACAATTAAGGCTAATGACAACTTTAAAGATGTTCCTGTTGTTGCTCTTACTGCACATGCAATAATAGGGTATAAAGAAAAGTATTTGAATTATGGCTTTGATGCTTATGTTACAAAACCAATTAATGATTCTGTTCTGTTTAGTTGTTTAGAAAAATTTGTGCTTAGTGAAAAAAGGTGATATTTATGATAAAACTTTTAATAATAGAAGATTCAGAAGAAACAGTGGACTTGATAAGACTTATTCTTTCAAATGAAAATGATATAAGAATTTTTGATGCTAATACTATAAAAGATGGAATGGATTTAATAAAAAAAGATGCTTTTGACATTATTTTACTTGATTTATCTTTGCCTGATGGAAATGGGACTTATGTATGTGAACAGGTAAGGAAATTTCCAGAACTTTATGGAAGACCCTTTATTGTAGCTCTCACAGCCGATACATCTCAGGAGAGTGTAAATAAAAATCTTGAATTAGGTTGTGATGACTATATCAAAAAACCTTTTGATAGAAAGGAATTAGTTATTAGACTTAGAAAGTTCATAAAAAGATTACCTCAAAATAAAGAGATTATTATTTATGAAAACATAAAATTATTTTTATCTAATAGAACTGTATTATGTAATGATGAATTTATTGATTTATCAAAAAATGAGTTTGAACTATTATATTATTTTATTATAAATAAAGGGCTTCTTTTAACAAGAGCAAATATTTTGGATAATGTTTGGAAAGAAAATTTAGATATAAGTGATAAGGCCGTTGATCAATGTTTGAAAAGGTTAAGAAAAAAACTTCCTATTTTAAATGAAAATCTTATTTCAAAAAGAGGCTTTGGATACATATTAAAATAAAGGTGATAGAAATGAAATTTAAAGTAACTACTAATAATTTTTTGGATATAGAATTTTTTCAAACTTTACAAGATAGATTTGCTGAGGAATTTGGAATTGCAAGTATTATCACAGATGTAAATGGAGTTCCTTTAACTAAACCAAGTAATTTTACTGATTTTTGTATAAATCATGTAAGAGGTTGTGAGGTAGGATTAAAAAAATGTCAATTTTTTGATGCCTATGGAGGTTGTAAAGCAAAAATTAATAAAAAACCTATTATTTATCCTTGTCATGCAGGATTAATAGATTTTGCAAGTCCAATTATTATGGGAGATACACAGGTGGGATGCTTTCTTTGTGGGCAAGTTTTGACTGAAAAGCCAGATGAAGAAAAATTTAGAGCTTATGCAAAAGAACTGGGTATCAATGAAAATAAATATATAGAAGCTCTTAGAAAAGTTAAAATACTTCCTTACGAGAGAATTGAGTATATTGCTAATTTTCTATATAAAATTTCATCTAAGATGTCTAATTTTATCTATTATCAAAATATGGGAATCTCTGCTAATAAATTCTATAAAAGTAGTATAGATGAGTTTCATAAATACTTACAAGCTGATAAAGAAAATAAATCTGAAAATAGAAAATTTTCTTTTAAAAATATTTTAAATAAGGTTTCTGAAACTTTAAAAATAAATTATAAAATTGATGAAAATGAATTATCTAAAATAAGTAAAATTTCTGATGATATTTCTGATAAATCATTATCTATAATTAAAAATATCCAAGATACTATTAAAAATTTTAATAATTTTGACATATCATAGAGGGGCTGTTGCAAACTTATAAATGAAGTAAAAAATAGTTTATTACTAGCTAAATTTCTTAACGATGAAAAATTAACGTTCGCTGCAAATTCGCTAAACTCGTTTCACTCAAACACAGCGAGATTTGCTCGGCTCACTTGCTTTAATTTTTCATCTAAAATTTAGAATGTAATTTCACTTATTTTTTACTTACATTTCAATAAGTTAATTTGCAACAGCCCCTTTTTGTATTATTAGAAAAATAGTTGACACACGTATTAAAAACACGCATAATATTTCTTGTAAGGAGGCTGATATGCTAAATATAATACCTTACAAGGTACTAGTTAAAATTTTGCTTGAAAATGGTTGGGAACTTGACCATACAACAGGTTCTCATGAAATTTATATTAAAGATGGTAAAACTTGTTCAGTGAAATGTACTAAAAAAGATATTCCTAATGGAACACTAGCTAGTATCAAAAGAATAACAGGGCTAAAGTTTTAGCCTTGTTAGACTTTTAAAAGGAGGAGATACTTATGAAAGAAAAATATATTTATCCTTGTATAATTTATGAAGATGATGGAATATATTACGCAAATTTTAAAGATTTTGATGCTTGTTTTACAGATGGGGAAAGTATAGAAGAAGTAATAATTAATGCCAAAGATGTATTGGAAGGGACCATTTTTAGTTTATTAAAAAATAATTTAGAAGTACCTAAACCAACATTAACAAAACCAAATTTGGAAAATAATGAATTCTTAGTTTATATTGATATTTGGTTAACACCAATTATTGATAAAGTAAAAAATCAAACAGTAAAGAAAACATTGACTATTCCTAAATGGTTAAATGATGAGGCAGAAAAATATTCTATAAATTTTTCTAATTTATTACAAACAGCTATAAAAAAATATTTGAATATTCAATAATAAAAAATAAAGCTAATTTTGAAATTTTGTAAGATTCAAGATTAGCTTTTTGTAGTTTAGTATTTATTGCATATGAGGATGTATTTTAGCATGACAAGTTTTACATAAGGCTTTTAAATTAGAAAAGCTACAATTACTCGGATTATGGTCAATATGGTGAGTTTCTAATTCTTCCTTATTTTTAGAACAATCTTTCCTGCATTCTTCACAAATCCAGTTTTTTGATTTTCTGTAATTATAAGAAATTTCTTCCCAATTTTTAGGATATAATCTAAGTCTATCATTTTCTATATCATCTAAATTATAACTTTTTATTAATTCTTCATTTTTATCAAATTCAGTTCCTAAAAATTCTTCAAAAGAAAATTCATTTTTTATTTTATCTTGTTCAGATTTACTTACATTTAAAAAATTTTTATAATTTAATGCTTTTAAACAATTGGTACAAACTTCTAATTTTTTAATAACATTAGCTTCAATAACAGTTTTTGCATCTTCTGATAATATATTAATTGTAAATTCAGGACTTTTATTTTGAACTATTTTATATTTGCTAGCATCTCTTGATTTTCTAGAATCACTTAAAGTTTTACAATTATAGGCAATATGAAATTTTCTTAAAGAAAACTTTTCTCCAAAATATTTTTGATCTCTTATATATGCAACTAATTTATCAAATTCATTATATTTGATAAAACCATTTTCTGAGGCAACAGTTTCATTGATGTCTATATCTAAACCAGATAAACTACTAAGTTGTTTCCAAATTCTAACTTTTTCTATTATTTTAATTCTTTCAATATCTATTTTTTCATCCTTATTAATTTTCATTTTTTCCATAATATCTTTAAAAGGTTTAAAATCTAAAAAATTAATTAGCTTCATCAAAACCACCTGCTTTTAAAATATCGTTTATATGTGCCTCAGCTGTTGTCTTTATTTTAAATTCAACTCTCCTTGATTTACTAAAATTTTCTTTACCATTTTCTATAATTCTATGACTATATGATAAACCATTTGCAGTAGCTTTACTGATAAGAAATTCTCTATATGGTTTCATTGTATTTAATAACATACAGTATTCTAAAACACTTTTTGATCTTTCCTGAGACAAAGTCATATTTTTAAAATAGGCTTGTAAACTGTCATCATTTTTATTCCATTCACTTGAAGTATGTCCTTCTATTCTTATTTCTTCAATTTCATTTTTATATTTAGTAAAAAGTATATTTATATATCTAGGAAAAAAATCATCTAAAATGTCTTTAAATTTTTTATTTATGTTACTACTTCCTATATCAAAAAAGACATCAGGTTCTTTAAAAGTTATAGATAAAGTATCTTCATCTATATAAGCATTCCACTTTTTTAAATCTTCTTTAAATTCTTTATTTAAATCAGAATATATATCATGTTTTGTATTTTTAAAATCTTTGGCTATTATTTCTATATGTTCTTTTTCTTTGTTTACTTGTAACATATAGACAACTGAAATAAATAAAAAAATTAATGTTAAAGCAGACATTAAATCTGCAACTCTTGGAGAAAAGTGATCTTCATTATGTTTCTTAGCCAATTATCTCACCCTCTTATTAGGTAATTCAACAATTTCTTTTAATTTATCAGCAAGAGGACCATAATCTTTGGCAAATCTATCAGATATTTTAGCCATAACTTCACCTAGTGAATTTAAAGAAGTATTTAATGATTCAGCTAATTCTTTTTCAATATTATCAACATGTTCCTTTAAAACATTACTTAAAGTATTATTTAATTTTTCAATTTGTTTTATGTTTTCTTCTATTATTCTTGAATTATTTCTTTCATTATCCTCTATTGTTTCTATTGTATTCTTTAATAATTTATTGATTTCATTAGAGTAGTTTTCATTATTATTTATAAATTTATCTAATTGTTCTTTCATATTGTTAGAGAAATCTAAATTAAATTTTTCAATTCCTACAAATATATTTTCAGATGTTTCTTTTAATTTTAAATCTGTATTTTCTAGTGATTTATCAAAATTAGTTTCTATTTTTTTTATAGAATCTTCCATTATTCCGATTATATTATCAGTTGACCCTTTGACCCCTTTATTTATATCATCTATATATTGAGAGAAATTAGTTTGTAAATTATTTGTAAAACTATCTAAATTACTTATTAATTCATTAGAATAATTGCTAAAAGTTTTAATATTATTATCTACATTATTATTAATTTCTATAAGATTTGGAATCAATTCTTTTGCTTGGCTATTTAGTTCAGAGAACACATTTAAAGTTTCATTTAGTTTTATATTTTGTTCCATACTTTCTTTTGTAAGAGTAGATAACTCTGAAACAATAGAATTTACATTTTTTGTTTCAGATGTAAAAGTTTGCAATTCTTTTTCTATTCCATTAAAACTGTCAAAGATAACTTTTTGATTTTCTGTTGTTGCTTCTATAATTTGTTTATATTGTTCTTGCCAATCAACCAATTTTATAACAGCTTCATTTAATTGTTTAAAGTTTGAACCAAATGATTCTATTAAATTATTGTTAAAATCTCTTATTGTTTTATTTAATGCCTCAATGAAAGCCTTACTATTTTCCTCAGCCATATAAGTAGCAAACTCTTTGAAGGCAGTAATTAATTCTTTACTCTGATTTTTTGACTCCTCAGAAAAATTAGAGAATAGGTTTTTATAATCTTTTAAATCTTCTAATAATAATTCAGAATTTTCAGAAATTTCAGAATTTTTATTAAAAATATCAGTATTTATTTCTTCTAGTGAATTTAATTTATTAAAAGTATTAGAATAAGTAGCATTTAATTTTTTAGTTTCTTCTAAATTTAAAGCTATATAATCTTTTAAATCAGTAATATTATTAGTACATATTAACAGTTGTTCATTATTCTTATCATATTTTTTATTAATATCTTCTAATATTTCTAATTTTAATAATGAATTTTCATAGAAAGTATTATTTTGCTCTTGACTTTTATTAAGTATTTTTAATTCATCTTTGATTAATTCAAGTTCTTTTAAATTTTTATTGTTTATTAGTTGGTTTTCTAAGAAATTATTAAATTTTTTACTAATTTCTTGTAATTCTTTTATTTGTAATTTTAATAGAGGAACTTCTTCATCTTCATCGTCTAAATCTTTTTTATCTTTAAAAGAATACCAGACATTAAAGAAAACTGCTAAGGAAGTTCCAATTAAAGAAGTCCAGAATGCAGTTTTTAAACCTTGTAGTAATAATGGAACACTTTTTTCAATTTCATTAGAATTAAAATCAGCTAGTCCAATACAAATACCAGCAAATGTCCCTATTACACCTAATATAGGCAGTAAATTTATATAAAAATTTCTTTTTTCTTTATCATTAATTTTATTATTGTTTATAATATGTATTACAATGTAAGCCATCACAAAATAAATAATTAAATCAGATATTGTTAAAGAAATTCCAATATATTGTCCAATATTAAAAGCCAAAAATTTAAAAATATACCCCATTTATAATCTCCCCTTTACTTTTCTCTTCCAATTATATTTTTTACAGTTGTTCCATCTATAAGACAATCTTCACATATAAAATTATAGAACTTTCCAATTTCATAATTAAACTTAGTGACTGCACCAATTTCTACCCCACTTGTATCTTCCAATATACATCCATAGAAACCTTTAAAATTTTTATATTTTTTAATAGAAGAATCAAATGTTTTACCTTTACTAGTCATTTTTGCATTTATAATACTTGTTTTTAATGAATTTTCTTTTTTATTTTTTAAGCTGTTAAATGCCTTTATAAATTTATTTAATAAATCATTCATAATATTTTTTCTTACTTCTTTTAATTTTTCAAAATCAACAAAAACTTCTTTATCAGTATGAACATGTAAAGAATTATTTCTTAAATTTAATAGATTTTTTTTATAAAAATCTATTACTGGATTTTTAAATACAGAATTTTTTTCTAATTCTTTTAATAGCCCTCCCAATGTAATATTAGCATTAAATTTTTCTGTAATAATTTTAGAATTACACATTTTAGAATAATAATCCCTTAATTCAGTTTCAAGTGCAATTATATATGCAACAGTACCATATTTTAAATTTCTTTTCTTTAATATAGGTTGATTATCTATATTAATGTAATTTATTTCTGCATCAATTAATTCATTTTGAGTTGTTTCAGTAGCCAAAGGGAAATTCCTTTTAATATCTTCACTAATTTTTTCAGGATTAATTAATTTTTCTATTTTATTAATTTCAATTTCTTTTTCAACAACTTTCTCAACTTCTACCTTTTTAATAACTTCAACAGGAACTTTAACTTCAACGATTTTTTCAACCTCTTTAATAATTTCAATAGGAACTTCCTTAATAACTTTTTTTTCAATAATTTTAGGTTCTTTGTTATTTTTTTCAGAATTTTTTAAATCTTCAAATTTTAATGATGTTTCTTTTCTTAAATCATTAATTTCAGATATGATTCTTTTTTCAATTTCTTTTATTTCTTTAATAACGTCGTATCTTTTGCTTTCATTTTCAGTTGTTATATTTCTATTAGTTGATAATTCTCTTCCAAAAATAATCTCAAAATTATTATTTTCAAAGTCTAAATTTATAAAATCATCTTTATCAAATAATGAAAAAATATGACTTTCATCATATAAAGAAGATAAAAATAAAAGTTCAGTAGCCCTAGTCATTGCAACAAATAGTAACTTTTTCCCTTCTTCTATTATTTCATCATTACTCATTAATGGAAAAATTTTTTTACTTGGAAAATACTCATTATTTAAGCCTAAAACAAAAACAACCTTACTTTCAATTCCCTTAGCTGAATAAAAAGTTGTTAAATTGATAGAATTATTATTTTCACTCTTAGTAGTTGTTTTAAATTTGCTTTTGAATTTCTCTTCTAATTTTTTAGAGAATTGAGAAATTATTGTAAAATCACTGTATTCATATTGATATTTCTTAATAAGTATGTCAATTATAGTGATAATATTATTAATTTCTTCATCCAAAGTTTTTGATTTTAATCTAAAAGGTTTTATTCCTCTTTCATCAGTTGTAGTACTATTGTTTTTATAATAATTGTTATTTAATAGTTTTTCTGCAATAGAATAAATTTCTTCAACATTTCTATAACATCTGTTTAGATATAAAATATCTTCATTTTTAATATTAAAATTAGCATCTTTTAAAGTTCTTTCTTTATTTAAACACCAAGCTTTTTCAATATTTATTGTCTGATTAATATCCATAAAGAAAGTAATAGAAGAGTTTATATTATTATCAATATTAGAGATTAACTTAATAAATTCTAAATGTAACTTTGAAAAATCTTGTGCTTCATCAATGATAATAAAGTCAAAATAGTTTTCATTATCAAGAAAAATATCTTTTCTTCTTAAATAATATAGAGCAGAAATCATATAGTCATAATAATCTTGAAAATATTCATTTTCACTTTCAATTTTTCTATAATAATTTAAGATATCTAATATTTCTTGTTTTTCTTTTAAATCTATCTTTCTTATACTACCTCTTTCTAATCTTTTATTAGATAAATATTCTTCTTTGCTAAAATCACAGTTCCTTAGCCAGTCTATTTCAGATAAGAGAGATTCTCTATCCATTCTGTAAAAAGAAGAAGTTTTATTATGTTTTTTATATTCATCAATTGCAATGGACATCCTATTTTGTCTATCAACTTCACTTTTTGGATATTTATTTTTTCTTCCTTTAATTTCCCTTAAACTTTCTCTTAATATAGGACTAGTAAGACATATTTTTATATAATTATCAATATGATCAATAATTATCATATCTTTTAATAATGAGTATTCATCAAAGGATTCAAATAATCTTTTAATTTCAAACCCCAAACTTTTATTATAGTAGAGAAATAAAACTTTTTTATTATACTTATTGGCTAAAAAAAGAGATTTTTTTATAGCAACTAAGGTCTTACCACTTCCTGGGCATCCATTTACTTGAATTACAGCATTTTTATCATATTCAACTATTCTTTTTTGTTCATTTGAAAAAATAAAATTTGACATTTCCCCTCCATTAATAAAATAATTTATTATAAAATCATCTGTTCTATTATAGTTGTTTTTTTTTTTTTTTCAAGCACTGTTTGAAAATATATTTAAAATGTATCTAAAATAAAAATTATTTTCTTATGCTATAAT
>ERZ773055.293-NODE-293-length-32887-cov-6.547027_pt1 | contig 32887 bp, 33 predicted proteins | sample MGYA00580515_ERZ773055 | MGnify/ENA primary metagenome ERZ773055 (study PRJEB29015, sample SAMEA2737993) | human oral metagenome | biome: human oral; feature: human-associated habitat; material: dental | place: China | collected 2064 ...
CATTCAACTCTTGCTAAACTATCTGCGCAAAAACCTATTCCGTTTACTGGTACGACTGAGTTTGTGTTTAGTTTAGACGGAAATGCTCAAATAGTTGGTGAGGGAGAAAAAAAACAAGCTGGTAAGGCATCTCTAACTCCAAAAGTAATTGCACCGGTTAAGTTTATGTATCAGGCAAGGGTTACTGATGAGTTCTTAAGAGCGAGTGAAGAAAAGAAAGTAAACTTTTTAAAAACTTACGCTGAAGGATTTTCTAAAAAAATAGCTGAGGCTTTTGATATTGCGGCAATTCATGGTTTAGAGCCTAAAACTATGACTGATGCGACTTTTAAAGCAACAAACTCTTTTGATGGTTTAGTAACTGGAAATGTTGTTAACTTTGCTGCTGCAACTGTTGATGACAATTTAGATGCAGCTATCCAAACGTTAGTAGATAAAGAAGTTACAGGTATTGCATTATCGCCAACAGCGAGTCAGGCTTTATCAAAAATTAAAGATAAAAACGGGGTTGCTATTTATCCTGAGTTTAAATTTGGTGCAAGACCTGAGCAATTCTACGGAACGCCTTTAGATATTAACAAAACGTTACAATTAAAATCAACAACAGGAAAAGCCGACCATGCTATTGTTGGGGACTTTGCTAGTGCATTCAAATGGGGTTATGCTGAAAACATTCCTTTAGAAATCATTGAGTATGGGGATCCGGATGGTACTGGTCGTGACCTTAAAGCGTACAATGAAATACTTTTAAGAGCTGAGGCTTACATTGGATGGGGTATCCTTGATGAAAAAGCCTTTGCACGTGTAGTTGAAGTATAGGAGGTAATTTATGGCAATTTATGTTAATGTTGAAACTGGGTTTGAAATTGAAACAGATAGTGAATTATCAGGGGATTGGGAGTTGAAATCAGCTCCCAAAAAACCTGTAAGAAAAAGGGGTAAAGTTGAAGATGAAGTAACTTCTGAGGAAACTGAGCCTGAAGAATAAGGAGGTTTTTAAATGCCTGATTTAAAACCTTTTGCTAGTGTTGATGATTTAACTTTATTATGGCGTTCTTTGGAACACGAAGAAATACCTAGGGCTGAGGAGCTTTTAAAAGTGGTATCTCACGTCTTAAGAGTTGAGGCTCGTAAGGTCAAGAAAGACCTAGATTTAATGGTAAGAGATGATGAAAGTTATGCTTATTTAGTTAAATCTGTAGTAGTTGATGTTGTGGCTAGAACGCTTATGACATCTACCAACCAAGAACCAATGACACAATATGCTGAGTCCGCTTTGGGGTATTCAATGTCTGGTTCTTTTCTAGTCCCGGGTGGAGGGTTGTTCATAAAAGACGCCGAATTGAAACGTTTAGGGTTTAAAAAACAAAGATTTGGGGTGATTGACTTCTATGGTATTGATAAAGGGTATTAATGTTATATTAGTTGATAAAATCCAAACTGGAGTTGATGATTTTGGTAGTCCTTTAATTGAAGAAAAAGAAATTGTTGTCAAAAATGTGTTAGTTGCTCCTGCATCTACTGACGATATTACGAATAATGTTAATCTAACTGGTAAAAAAGCTGTTTATACTTTAGGAATACCTAAAGGCGATACTAACGTTTGGGAAAATAAAGAAGTAATTTTCTTTGGGAAACGTTGGAAAACTATTGGAATTCCAGTTGAGGGTATTGAGTCGTTAATACCTTTAAAATGGCATAAAAAAGTGATGGTTGAACACTATGAGTAAGAAGTTTGAATTGAATAGAGCTGGGGTTGCTGCACTTATGAAGAGTCCTGAAATGGTTGCTGTTTTAAAAGAACATGCTAAAAAAGTGGAAAGTAAAGCTGGATCTGGGTATGAAATTAGTAGTTATGTTGGTAAAAATAGGGCTAATGTAAGTATCAAGACTAAAACCAAAAAAGCTATGAGGGACAACAATAAAAATAATACTCTATTGAAGGCGTTAAGGGGTTAAACTTATGATTGAACTAATTGTTAGAAAATACCTTGTTTCAAAATTAGATATTCCTGTGGTACTAGAGCACCAAAAAAACTTACCTAAACGATATGTTCTACTAGAAAAAACAAGTGGGAAAAGAAATAACTATTTAAATTCATCAACAATAGCAATACAAAGTTACGCCGAGTCTTTATTAGAAGCGGCAAAACTAAATGAAAAAATAAAAAATATAATGTACGACTTGATAGCTGTAGATGAGGTTTCTGGGGTTGATTTAAATAACGATTATAATTTTACTGACCCAGAAACAAAACAATATCGCTACCAAGCGGTTTTTGATATAAATTATTATTAGGAGGATATAAAATGGCTGATGTTCAAAATGTAACAGCTGCTAAACCAAAGGTTGGTGGCGCAATTTACTCTGCACCTGCTGGGACTCCACTTCCAACAGATGCTACGACTAAACTAAATGCTGCTTTTAAAGCGCTGGGGTATATTTCAGAAGATGGGTTAGTTAATGAAAATACAGCTAGTACAGAAAACTTAAAGGCTTGGGGCGGCGATATTGTTGATACTGTTCAAACAGAAAAAACAGATACCTTTACTTACACTTTAATTGAGTCTTTAAATGTGGATGTTTTAAAAGAGATTTACGGGGCTGATAATGTCTCTGGGGATGTTGCTACTGGTATTACAATAAAAGCCAATAGTAAAGAGTTAACTCAACATTGTGTAGTCTTTGAGATGATTCTAAAAGGCGGGGTATTAAAACGCATCGTAATTCCTAGTGGGAAAGTAACGGAAGTTGGAGAAATAACTTATGCGGACGCTGAAATGGTTGGGTATGAAACAACTTTAAACGCGTTCCCAGATGCAACTGGAAATACTCACTATGAATACATTAAAAAAGCTACTGCTTAATTAGGAGGTAAAAATGGAGAATTTAGTTGGAGTAACTAAAAGCGGGTTTGCTTATTCAATCCCAGCAAAAAATTTAAACAACTATGATTTAGTTGAGGTTTTAGGGGAAGTTGACGAAAACCCTTTATTATTACCAAAAGTTTTTAATTTGCTTTTAGGTAAAGAGCAAACTGAAAAGTTAAAAAATCACTTAAGAGATGCTGATGGGGTAATAGATACTGAAAAAATGGGTGTTGAGTTGGAAGACATTTTCAAAGCACAAGAAAAATTAAAAAAATAATAATCCTTGCTAGATTTTTAAAAGTCGATGAAGATGCTGTAATATGTGATTTAGCTGAGACTTATAGGATATATGGTTATAGAGAACTGCCACCTTTAATGGTGGCGGTTTTTTGTATGGGTTTAAAAGAGGATTCACGAATCAAGTTGAAATTAGCAGGTCAAAGGGTTGGTATTAATACTATGTTGTTGGCATTGATGGCTGATAGATTGGGTCTTTTGGTATGGTCGAAAACAAAAGACGGTCAAAAAGGTAGAAATCAACCTAGGTCTTTAGCGGACAGTTTAAGCAATATAGCTAAAGAACCTGAGACAATGGTCTTTGAATCTAGTGAGGACTTTGAAAAAATGAAAAATGAAATAATAGAGGGAGGAGGATAATATGGCAACTAATTTAGGTAAAGCGTATGTCCAGATAATGCCATCTGCTAAAGGAATATCAGGGATGATTTCAAAAGAAATCAACGGTGAAGCTGCTGAAGCTGGTCGAAGTGCTGGTGGGGGTTTAGTAGCTGCTTTTAAAGGTGTTGTAGCGGCTGCTGCTATTGGTAAGTTTTTTATGGCATCCTTAATGGAAGGTGGTAAACTCCAACAATCGTTGGGTGGGGTTGAAACCCTATTTAAAAACAATGCTGAAACTGTTAAGCAATATGCTAGGGAAGCGTATAAGTCGACTGGGTTGTCCGCTAATGCCTATATGGAAAATGTAACTGGATTTAGTGCTAGTTTATTGCAATCTTTAGGCGGGGACACTGCGAAAGCTGCGAAAATAGCGGATATGGCTATGAGAGATATGGCGGATAATAGCAACAAAATGGGAACGTCTATGGAGTCTATTCAATTTGCTTATCAAGGGTTCGCAAAGCAGAACTATACGATGCTGGATAATCTGAAGCTGGGATACGGCGGGACTAAAAAAGAAATGGAGCGTTTATTAAAAGACGCTCAAAAATTAACTGGTGTTAAATACGATATAAATAATTTAAGTGATGTATATGAAGCGATTCATGCGATTCAAGGTGAGTTGGGTATTACTGGTACAACTGCCAAAGAGGCAGCTACAACCTTACAAGGTTCTTTTGCATCCATGAAAGCAGCTTTTAGTAACGTGTTGGGTAACTTATCTTTGGGTGAAGACATTCGACCATCTTTAGCAGAATTAGCCGAAACAACTGCAACTTTTGTACAAGGTAACTTACTACCAATGGTTGGTAATATCCTAAAAGGTCTACCGACTTTAATCTTTGGTGCATTATCAGGGTTAGCTGGAATGTTAAAAGGTATTTTAGGTGACGGAGTAGTAAAGAATATCCAAACTACATTGAGTCAAATATCTACTGCGGTTAACTCTTTTTTAGGGGTTCTTTTTGGTTCATTGTCAAAACAGGAAAGCATCGACCTAATGAAAAAGATTGGCATTGATGAAAAAACAGCTACGATTATTACAAAAATTGCTGAGAACATTAAAATAGCTTTTAGTAATATTTGGCAAGCAATTAAAAATGTTGCAACTGTAATTAAAGACATAGCTGTTACTATATTAGGGTTAGATGGTGCTGATAGCAGTATAAATCCTATTGCTAAAGCCTTTGAGATAGTTACTTCTGTGGTTAAAACAGTAACTGAGTGGATTAAGAATTTTACGGAATACTTAAAAAACAATAAAGGTATGATTGACTTAATAAAAATAGCAGTAGCTACTTTTATTGCTCAACTTGTTGGATTAAAAGTAATAGCGGGAGTTGTTACTTTATTTAATGGTTTGAAATTAGCAATAACAGCGGTTAGGGTTGCTTGGGCGGTGTTAAGTGTTGCTTTCTCACTAAGTCCTTTTGGGGTAATAATAACTGCCATTGCAGCGGTAGTAGCTGGGTTAGTGTGGTTTTTTAGCCAAACTGAAACTGGCAAGAGACTTTGGGGTGAGTTTGTAACATTTTTAAAAACCCTTTGGGCTGGGTTAACGGTGTTCTTTAGCACCTTATGGACGAATATAACAACAGTATTGACAACTGTTTGGACGGGGATTGTAACTTTTTTCGGTGGTATCTGGGAGTCAATTTCCACAACTATTTCAACTGTTTGGACTGGTATTATTACCTTTTTTGGAGGAATCTGGGAATCGATAACAACAACAATTACGACTGTTTGGAATGGCATTAAGGAGTTTTTCATAGGTCTTTGGGAAGGTATAAAGTTAGTAGTTGAAACAGTTTGGACGGGAATAGTTACATTTTTTGTAACTATTTGGGAGTCAATAACAACAACTATAACAACAGTTTGGAACGGGATTAAAGATTTCTTTAGTACGCTATGGGATTCTATTAAGACTAAAGTCGAAGAAATTTGGAATGGAGTTAAGGAGTTCTTAAGTGGTCTTTGGGAATCTATTAAGACTATAGCAATAACAGCGTGGGAGACTTTAAAAGGAACTGTTGTTGGTATTATTAATGGTTTAGTTGAAGGTGCAAAAAGAGCGTGGGAAACCTTAAAAACCTCTGTTTCTGAAGCTGTTGGTAAAGTTAAAGAGTTCTTCGGTAAGTTGGGGGATATCAACTTATTTGAGGCGGGTGCAGCTATTATTCGTGGTTTCTTAAACGGTCTTAAATCGGTTTACGAAAAGGTAAAATCTTTTGTTAGTGGAATTGCAAACTGGATAAGAGACCACAAAGGTCCGATTGAGTACGATAGAAAACTCTTAATTCCCGCTGGTAATGCTATCATGGGTGGTTTACACGAAAGTTTAAAAGATAAATTCAAAACTGTACAGCAAACAGTAAAAGGAATGGCTGGAGCGATTAGTAAAGGTTTTACAAATGAGATTACTGATTTTGAGTTAAACAATGCTATTTCTAAAGATTTAACTGTAGCTGCAAAATCTAAATTTGATTTTGATTTTGGGGTAGATAAAAATGATGATGTGGTTAATGCGCTGGGTATTGTTCAAGAATTATTAGAGAAAATTTCAAATAAAGATACCAACACTTACTTGGATGGTGTTGTTATGGCTAAAAATGCGTACGACAAACAAATGACTTTTGTTAAAAGGGAGGGGATTTAAAAATGTTAAAAATAAATAATAATATCTTAGAATCTCCTCGATTTGTGTTGACAAACGCTGGAGATATTCAAGTTGCTAAAAAGCGTATAACAGAAGATGTTACTGTATATGGTGCAAACGGAAGTTATACAATCTATGACGGCGCTTATGAAAGTTCTGATAGGGTATTGGAAATTTCAGTTTCTAATTTTAACGATATTATATTTTTAGATAAAATTTTGAAAGATAAAGAAAATGTAATAGAGTTTGATTATTTATCAAACTCTAAATTTTATGCCGATTTATTGGAGTTTAAATATTCAAAACAGGGTAATAGACGTTGGTTAGTGAGTTTAAATTTTAGATTTGACCCATTTAGATATGCTTATGATTCTGGGTTAACTACGTTAGGTGCGAGCGGTACTGTAGTCAATATAGGTGATGTATATGCAGAGCCTATTATTGAGATTGAAGGATCTGGCGAAGTTAGTTTAACTATAGGAAGTCAAACTATGGTTCTAAAATTAGATACCAAAGCAAAAATAGACTGCCGTCATCGTAAACAGAATATTTATGATAAAAATGGTAATGTGAAAAACTCAATTCGTGTAAGGGGTGGTTTTTTCGAGTTACCAACCGGTCGATTAGGTGTTGCTACTAGTGGTAATGTTACTAGTATCAAAATTTATGGAAATTGGAGGTTTAGGGTATGATTTATTTAAAAGAGGGGTTAACCCCTCTTAATTTAGCTTATGATGATAACATACTGCAGGAAGCTAATAGTACTTATCAGTTAAGTTTTAAATATCCTTTGGATGATATTTTAAGCGTTAATTTAATAGAAGAAACATTGTTAGTAGCGGATGACTTACATGGCGAGCAAGAATTTATCATTTTTGAAGTTGAGAATCATAATGGTTATATTACCATTTTTGCCAATCAAGTTGCTACTTTGTTAAATACTTATGCAATTAATGAATTAAGTGTTAAACAAGCTGATGGAAATAGGGTAATGAGAAGTCTTGTAAGTAGTATTAGAAGACCTCACAATTTCACATTTTATTCTGATATTGCTACAAGGCATGATTTAAATTTAAGTAATGTAATGGTAGCTGAGGCGCTATTTAAAGACAGCCACTCAATAATGGGTCAATGGCGCGGAGATTTAATACGTGATAAATATGCTATAAAGTTACTTGCTAATGGCGGTATTGAGAATGAAGCACTTTTTATGTACAAAAAGAATTTAACTAAATACCAACAGAAGAAATCAATTAAGGATTTAAGGACTAGGATTCATTTTAAAAAGGTAATTAACGCTCAAAATGGAGGCGAACAAGACAAAGTCTTAACTTTAACGTTAGATAGTCCTTTAATAAATAAATATCAAAATATATATGAAGGAACTTTAGAGGTTCAAGACCAAGATGTAATAGATGAAGCTAGTTTATTAAAATACGCTAAAGAATATTTTAAGAATACACTTTGTGATGTAATTGAAGATTCTATTGAAATTGATGTAATTGGGTCTGATATCCCAGTTAATATTTTTGATACTGTTACTATTTTTCATGAGAAATATAATTTAGATATTAAGAAAAAAATCACGAAGTACACATTTTCTCCAATGCGAAGAAAATTAAAAACTATTGGTTTTGGTGTGATTCAACCGAGTTTTGGAAGTGCCTTATCTAGTATGGTTAAAGAAGCGGTCGAAGAAAAAGTTGAAAGTAAACTTGACCCCTTTAAGATTCAGAAGAATTTAGCAGAAATTTTGAAAAAAGACAAAGAGGGTATTGAAAACAAGTTTAAAGATTTAGAGGAGAAAGCTAAAGCTGGTTTAGAAGTCAAAAAAGCCTTAATGGAGGCTGATGGTGAGGTATCTGAAATCACTAGAACCAAAATATTAGATGCTATCGAGGCTGAAATTGGAAGATTAAAAACAATAATAACAGAGACTGAGTTGATTAAGGCAATTCAGGCGCGTTTGAACTTTGCAGAAATTAAAACAGCAATAATAGATAAGGCGTTTATAGATGAAATAATATCAAATGAAACCTTCAGGCAAGAGTTTGAAGAGGGTACTGTCGATACTCAAAATATTTTCACGAAGTTAAAAGACACTATTCAAACGAGTATCAAAAAAGAATTTTTAACGAAAGATGAAACTAAAAGGCTTATTAACGATTTAACAATAAGTGCGGATGGGATAAGACAAATTACACAAGAAGAGAGTGAAAAGGTCTTTGAAGATAAGAAAGATGAGTTGAAGGGTGCTAAAAGGTTTGTGCATAAAGCTTACTCGCCTGAAAAAGTTAATGGGAATTATACTGTTAAATTTAGCTACAGCTCAGATTGCCGTTATGTAGGTTATCTCATTTCAAACAAAAAAAGTACACCTTTTGACCCTAATGTATATACTTGGTTAGACCTACCTAGTGGGGTAACAAGGTTACATTTAGCTTTTGCAAATAGTGCTGATGGTAAGTTAGACTGTAGCTATGATTCTAGAGGGAAAACTTATGTTGGGTATTATTTTGATAATAACTCTGAGGATATCCAAAATCCTGAACTGAATACACAAAGATTTACATGGATTAAACTAGCAGGTGATGAAGTAGAATACACTCATTTTAAGTATAGAGTGGATTTAAGTAGTCCTATTTTAGACAATCCAACCCCTGAAGTAAGATATATGGGGGTTGCAAAATCGACTTCAAAAACAGCACCAAATGACCCTAGTGTTTACAAGTGGGTGACGACTGCAGGACAAAAACCTTACTTTTATACTGCTTACGCAAATAGTGCTGATGGTACTAAAGGGTTTAATACTTCTAATAGTGTTGGGAAGGCGTATATTGGTACTTTGTTTAGTTTTCAAAATACACCAAGTGAGAATCCTGCTGATTATAAGTGGGTTAAGATTAAAGGTGATGATGCTGATGCTAATAAGATTTTCAACTTAATTGATGCGTCTGAATTTTACGATTTAACTTGCTTTAAACTGTATGGAACAGCTGATGTTAAGGTGTTGAATAGAGAGTTTAAAACGAAAAATGCTTTAGAAGTTAAATCAACTCAAACTGCGGTTGGTGCTAAAGATGTGTCCTTACTAACATCAATAACGCAAGTTAAAGCTGGTGAGTTGTACTCTTTAAAATTTTGGTTCTACATTGACCCAGATATTTCAACAGATGCAGTTGCTAGACTTTCAATTTTTGGAAACAGCTTTGATTTATTAGAGGGAACTCCTAAAGGTACTTGGATTGAAAAAGAATTTGCGGGTATTACTTCTAAAATGAATGGACGTAATGTGCAAGGAATGGACGTTCCTAAATTTTCAGTTAACGGGAAATGTCGCTTTTTAATCTGTATGCCAACCTTATGTAATGGAGAAACTCCTTTAGCGCAATGGAATAACAGTTTATCTGATTTGAAAGATCGCTACTTAAATTTAGATTTTAAAATTGATGGGTCTTATTCAGGGGGAGTTGCATCCAATGTTAAATACTTGTTAAATGTTATTTATGGTGGCAAAAGAGTTGGACTTGGTGTTGACGTGTCTTTGAAAGCAAAAGGTGCTGGGATTAACCAAGAAGCGTTTACTGACGTTACATATAATGGAACTAACATAATTACGCCTCTTATTCCATCAGGTTTAGTTGATGGAACTCCTTTAGATGTAACTGTTCAGGTTAAGTATCGTGGTTTAATCGCAATGGCAAGTGCTAGGTTGACTAATTTACCAGATCCGAAGTTAATCGAAGAAATTACTACGAAATATAAGACTTTTGAAAGCACGCTTGAAAAATTTGAGTCAAAAATTGGTGAAGAATCCAAAAAGACTTTTAAATTAACTTATAGAATACCTAATCAATGCAGTCAGAGCGGAGTTGAGAAAAAAGGTAATGACCTTTACTTTGCGGCCAATCCAAATTTAAAAGCAAATAAAGAATACTTTATTTTAGCGGATCTGGATGATGTTCCAGCGAACCAAGTAACCAGAATTTATAGCGCCTTAAATGGCGGCGATAACAAGGCTATTTCAAATGGGTTAAATGTATGGCGCGTTAAGTATGCATCAGACCAACCCAACATCAATATTTACCCTTTAGGTTCTAACACAAAAGTTAAAAATGTTGAGATATACGAAGTGCCGGAAGTTGAGTCTACCGGAGAAAACATCTACAAAAACCACAAAATTGCTAAAGTTGGAAATGATAATTTCATCACGATTACACCAACGGAAAGATTGTTGGCTGCTAGAATTTACAGAGTTGAATTTAAAGTTCAAACTGGGTATTCGAGCGGACAAGTGTGGAAGATGCAGTACACTCTTGATGCGAACAAGGAAGCTGTTAAAAAGTTGGAAAATGGTATTAACACTTGGTTTTTTAGAAGTTTTAGTAATCAAGAAGAGATTTATTTCCAAATACCTAATGGAGTTACTATTTCGGAAGTAAAATTATTTAGTTTAGATTTTTCTATTGGTAGTAAAACAGAGTTAAATATTAGTAATGTTTATTCAGAAATCGAACAAACAAAAAATCAAATTAAATCTGCTGTTATGGAGAATAATTTTGGTACTGTTTTGACCCAAAATGCTCAATATTTAAGACTTGCTTGGAATAACATTTCAAAATACATTCAGTTTGAAAATGGAGGTATGTCGTTTTACAACAGTTTAAATAACAATGCAAATTCTCTTGTAGCGCGAGTTGATCAGTATGGTTACACTTTTTGGAGAGATGGTTATGAGTTAGGGTCAATGGGAGCTACGAGTTACAAACTAGACGTGAATAAGAAAGGTATTGACTTCACATTAAATTATGACGGTTGGTATATGGGTTGGAGTTGGCAGGAACGTAAAGGTGACCGTGAGACTCACTTTTGGAGGTGGATTTACACTTCTGGCGCATTTGCAGATTTCAAAGCAAACAGTTTAAACGCTGGATGTGATATTGATTTACACGGGTTTTATTTAAGAAGGGCGAACATCAACCCTAATGAGGTTGGTGTAGTTGATGGGGTTACTGACTCAGTACAATTAATGACTGCTGATGGCGGGAGTGTAACGTTAAGATTTAAAAATGGTTTTGCTGTGGTTTAATGAATGAAAATAGGAGGATTTTAGATGGAAGGAAAATTTGCAACATTTGAGAGTGATTTAATTAAATATATTGAGATTAACGCTAGAGAATACCAATTACCGCCGTTCGTGGTAGTTGGTATTTTATCTAAATTGGTATGTGAGTGGAAAAGCAAGGAGTTAGTGCAAGTTGTGGATTCTTACAATGAAGTAATTAAGCAACTAAATGAGAAATTAACTCAATTAGAGGAGGTCGAAAAATAATGTATAAAGTAAACTTTAAAGACAGAATTTTTGAGTCGACTGGTGAGGTTAAGTCAACTAGGGTTCAGATTCAAGAAGAAATGACAACTATCACAAGGGTTTTAAAGGGTGATTTAGGCTCTGAAAATGATGATAAATTGATAGAGTTGGTATTAGAGCAATTTTATCAAGAGACTTATCCAAACCGCGCTGAAAATGAACGCTTTGAAAAGATGGATGCTTTAATAAAAGATTCAAATAAAGCGTTAGAAACAACACGTCAAACATTGGCTCAAACTTTGGTTAAAGACTTTGAGAACGATGCTTTATTTGAAGATATAAGCGTAAAATTCGAGTTCTTGGCGAACCATTTAGGGGTTGAATTACCAACAGCCAATCATGATGAAGGTGAGGATGGTGAAAAAGGTACTGAACCCCCAACTGAAAAACCAACTGAAAATGGCACTGAATCCCCAAAAAGTGAAGATTTAGGAGGAAAGGAAAATGCGAAAAATGAAGGTTAGACTTTTGGAACTCTTACAAAGATTAAATATTTCAGCTGCAATTATTGCTGAAATAATGAAAGGGGGTGGTACTATGACGTACACGTTTTTAGCTTTAAACGTAATACAAGGTCTTAATACTTTAGACGACTTTAAAAATAAAAGATTAAGAAAATTAGTCGAAAAAGAGTTGATTAAGATGGGGTATGAAGAGTTGGTGGAACAAGCTAACAAAAAGTAAGTTGTTGTTTAAAGAGGGGTTTTTCAACCCCTCTAAAGTTTAGAATAGGAGGAAGTTAGTGAGTTGAGTGAGCAAATTTGGGGGTTGTTGATTACAACTATTATAGGGCCGATTTTAGCTTGGTATTTAAAGCGAAGCAGTAAAAATTTAGAGTCGATTGACGAAAAGTTAAAAGAAATTAATGAAAAAATTCAGAAAATAGCAAATGGTACTTTGATGATTACGAGGTATAGATTATTGAAAGATATGACGTTCTTTTTAGAACAAGGATTTATTGAGCTAAAACAATTAAACGAGTTAACTTTGATTTATGAAAGCTATAAAGACTTGGGCGGCAATTCAGTTGTTACTGAACTATTTGAAAGATGTCAAAATTTACCTTTGAGAAAGGACAATTAAAATATGGAAAACATACAACAATTTTTAAATCCAATAGTTATTGGTTTATGTTTATTGATAGGAAATACGCTAAAATCAAGTATTCCTAAATTACCAAATGGGTATATCCCTTTGGTACTTAGCGGAATAGGTGCGGTTTTATCAGTTACATTAAATGGCTTTAGTGGTACTAACATTATTGTTGGTATCGTGAGCGGTTTGAGTGCAACTGGAGCGCACCAAGTTTATAAAGGGGTTAAGGGAATTGAAGATAAATAAAAGCATAAATTTATGCTTAATTTCTTGACAAATCGAGTAATAACATATAAACTAAATTAAAAGATATAATAAATTGATATTTGGAGGAAATTAAAAGTGAAGATTGAAGAAATATTGAAAATATTTAAAGATTTCTTTGCTGTTAATGTTCCATTAGGTGTTGTAATAGTTGTTATTACAATGATTTTAGTTGTTTTTGGTTCACTGTATAGACATATACGGACTGATTTTAGCTTACAAACAAGTAAGTTTAGAAAAAATTATGATGACATAATAGAAAAATATCAGAAAATTGATAAACAACAAACCCAGAGAATATTAAGTTTAGAAAAAAGATTAGATTCTAAGTTTAAAGGAGGTAAAAGAAAATGAGTACTTTAGCATATTTAACTATTTTTTTAATACCAACTTTATTTTTTATATGGTGTTATAAGGATTATAAACTTACAAAATTGAAACATGAGATTATTCATACTATTGATTGTATAAATGGATTGAGTAAAGAGAATTTAGAAAGGGGTAAAGAAGAATACCCTGAGTTTTATAAAGTAGTAAAAAGTATCTTTGATAGAGATTTTGAAACTATAGAATTTGAACAAATTGAAAAATCAATAAAACAGGTTGACGAACAAGTGAGTAAAAAAATAAATGATGAAATTAAACTTGCGGTAAAAAAAGAAGGTGTTATAGAATTTGTCTTATTATATCGTCAGTTATGTATATTGATTTATTTTTATAAAAACTTCAAAAAGTACCTTTTAGTAGATTTATTAATAAAACTAGTTCCTGAGAAAGAACGTAAAAAAGTAAAAGAAAAAGAAGAAGAAAAAGCTAGTGATTTATGTTTAGCTTAAAAGACTAAGATTATTCTTGGTCTTTTTTATTATGTGAAAATTTAGGAGGAAGAAATAATATGGTAAGAACAAAAGATATAGTAAATGAAGTATGTAGATTAGCAGATTTAGGAGTTGGTGTAGACCAAGATGGTGTATACGGAACACAATGTGTTGATGAACCTAACTATTTAAGTGTTAAGTACTTTGGAAAGCAACTTTGGGGAAATGCTATTGATTTGTTAAATAGCGCTGCTAGTTTAGGTTACAAAGTTGAATATAACGAAGTTGGAAACTTAAATAGCAAGCCAAGAGAGGGTGCTGTATTTGTGATGGATACAACTTACGTATATGGGCATTCCTATGGGCATACGGGAGTTGTAATAGCTGACTCTGATGGATATACTATGAGAACTGTTGAGCAAAATGTTGATGGTAATGCTAATGCTCTATACGTTGGTGGACCTGCTCGATATATGACAAGAGATTTCACTGGTATAGTTGGTTGGTTCTATTTCCCAACGGATGATACTCCAGCAGACAATAACGCTAATAGCGGGTTACAAACGTTAGATAAACCAAGGGTATTTACAGTAACTGTAGACGCCTTAAACGTAAGATCAGAGCCATCAACTGATGCTGAGATAGTTGCAACTTATGAAGCTGGAGAAGAGTTCAATTATACTGAATACTGTTACGCTAATGGGTATGAATGGTTATCGTATATTTCTCATAGCGGAGCAAGACGTTATGTTGCGAGTATGGAATTAGAGTCAGGAGCATCTTATGGCGAGTGGCGTTATTTAGACTAAATAAAAAGATAAAAATAAAATAATAAAGACGTTATTAACCCCTTGGCTTTTGTCGAGGGGTTCTTTTTTTATTTTCAAAACCCTTGTAAACGTTGATACAAAAGGTCAGACTTCACTTTAACCATTTCAAAAAACGTGAGTTATCTTTTTTAGTGATAATGAAAATACAAAAAAATCTAAAGTAACCTTGGTATTACAACATTTCTAAAAATAAAACGTGAGTTATCTTTTTTAACGATACAAAAAGTTTTAAAATGTAAAATATCCTTGATATAAAGGCAATCTTAAAAATAAAATGAGAGTTATCTTTTTTGATTGTGTAATGTTAAAAAACCTTGATATAAAAGCATTCTTAATTTTATAGGTTTAAACACGAAAAACACAAAACGTTGATATATCAAGGTTTTAAGGTCTACCTTAAGTTATTTTTGATAATGTGAGGTAACTATCTTTATATATAAAGATATAAAAAAGCTAGAAGTTATTGTTTTTAACACGTTTCAAAGCGAGGGTCGGGTATTTAAATAGACTTTTGTTTGATGATGTGAGTTAGCGATTGTATGTATGAGAGAGGGAGCGAAGCGATTTATATTTAAGATGAAGGGTTATTAATTTAGGGTTACAGGCTGGGGGAATGGGTGAATCTTTAAATTAACTATTGGAGAACCTTAATAAATTCTATATAATAAGTAGAAGGACACCTAACCAAATTAATTTTAAACTCGAGTTAATTCCGTTAAAATGGGATAAGTTGAGGTCACCTCAACTTACAAAATATCGTATATTAAAAGGTAGTTGGAGGAAGCCTTTTTAGTTGAACAAAGTCGATAAAATCCCAACGGTATTTCCCATAAAACCTCAAAAGTGAGGAACGTATATAAGACGTGGTTTAGATTAACATTTTAGAAAATAACAAACATTTAAGGGGTGTTTTAACGTCCTTAAATGTGATTGAATATTAATTAGTCCACCTCTGTTGAGGAAACCTCACAGGATTGAAAATAAGAGGTGTTTGATATAAAATTAGGGTAATTAATGGAGGATTTTTTCTTCTATTATAATAGAATAGGATTTGGGTATTAAATTAAAATGAAAAGATAAGAGTGAGGACTACCTCCGATACATTTAAAGGGTAATAAAATATAGTTAGGGAAATACTCAACCCCATGGGGCGAATTTGGGTCTAGGTGATTACATTTTTGGGTATTTTCAAGTATTTTACGAATATTTTCTATTAGGTAAATTTTATGCTAAAATAGGTTGTAAATATATGTATAAAAACCTTTTTAGGTTGTGTTAAATTAGGTAGTTGACTAATTTACTGTTTAAAGCTATAATTTTAAATTATATTGATACTAGGAAATATTTAAGGAGATGAAATATATGGCATTTGATGGTTTTTTTATAAGAAAATTAGTAGGAGAAATAGAGGGAAATATACTAGGAGCACATATTAATAAAATTAATAATATTTCAACTGATGAATTTGTTCTAACTATTAGAAAAAGAAAAAACTTTAAATTGTTATTATCAGCAAGTTCTAGTTCATCTCGTTTTCAGTTGACAAAAAATACTTATGAAAATCCTAATACACCATCTAATTTTTGCACAGTTCTTAGAAAATATTTAATAGGTGGAATTATTCAAAATATTGAGCAGATTAATAATGATCGTATTATAATGTTTAAAATTAAAAATTTTGATGAGTTAGGGTATGAAAAATATTATTATTTAATAACTGAACTTATGGGAAAACATTCTAATGTCATTTTAACTGATGAGAATAAAGTGATAATAGAATCACTGAAAAATAGTTATAGTATTGATTATAAACGTTCAACAATTGCTAATATGAATTATATACTTCCTCCAACAGAGTCAAAACATAATCCATTTGACTTTGATAGTTATAAAAATTTAACATTTGACTATAGTGACAAAAGATTTTTAATGAAAAACTTTTATGGGGTATCAGCGTTATTAAATAATTATTTTGTTTCTAGGCAAACAGAGTATGAAAAAGAGTTTAAAAGTTTTTGCTGTAATCTAGGAGTATATTATAGCCCTATATTACTAGAAAAAAATGGAAAAAAAGATTTTTATTTCTTTGATGTAAATAATGATGAGACTAATATAGTATTTACTTCACTATGTGATTTACTTGATTTTTATTATTTAGATATAGCTAAATCAAATATTAATAAAAGTACCGATAAAAGATTGTTTGACTTTATAAAAACAAAGTTAAATCGCTTAAATAAAAAACTAGAAATTTTGAATAAGGGATTGATTGAGGCTGAAAGTAAAGAAGATTATAAATTGAAAGGGCAATTGCTTATCTCAAATATTTATATGTTTAAAAAAAGTGTTCCAGAAGTTGCGACATTGCAAAATTTTTATAGTGAAGAATTGGAGGATATAAAGATAGAATTAGATCCTAACTTAACTATAGAAAAAAACTCAGACAGATATTTTAATCTTTATAAAAAAAATAAAAGAACAATTGAAAATCTATATGAGCAAATAAAAATTACAGAAGAAGATATAGTTTATTTCGAAACTCTACAATTTCAAGTAGAGAATGCCGATAAATCTGATTTGATAGAAATAAAAGAAGAGTTAATAAACTCAGGATTATTAAAGGAAAAAGTTTCAAATTCAAAGAAAAAAAATAAGAATAATTATTTTGTAATTAACTATAATGGAATAGATATTTATGTTGGGAAAAATAATATTCAAAATAATGCAATTACAAACAAACTTGCACGCCGTGATTATCTTTGGTTTCATGCAAAAGATATTCCAGGAAGTCATGTTGTAATTTTTAATAACGCCCCAGATGAAAAAACAAAAGAAGTAGCGGCGATGTTGGCTGGATATTTTTCTAAATTTAAAAATGAAGATAGAGTTGATGTAGATATGACACTTATAAAAAATGTAAAAAAAGTATCAGGAGCAAAACCTGGCATGGTAAGTTATACTGGGCAAAAAACAATTAAACAAAAAATAGATAAGATGTTTATTAATGAATTAATAAATGATAAATCTCTTTAATGTTTATTTTTAAAAGACTTTAGTTTTAGAAATAATCTACTATGAAAATTTGTAAATACACGCTATAATAGTTTAAATTTTATAAGTTTTGTGGTATGATTAATAGATAATAAATGATGCAGAAGGATACGAAAAATGGAGAAAGGATTATTAATAGTTCTATCAGGACCATCAGGTGTAGGTAAAGGTACTGTAAGAAAAAGAATTTTTGAGAGTAATGATGTAGACTTTGAATATTCTATTTCAATGACTTCAAGAGGTATGAGGCCAGGAGAAAAAGAAGGTGTTGATTATTTTTTCAAAACAAAAGAAGAATTTGAAAAATTAATTGAACAAGGAGAACTTTTAGAATATGCACAATATGTAGATAATTATTATGGGACACCAGTTAAATATGTAAGGGAAACTATGGATAAAGGGAAAGATATCTTTTTGGAAATAGAAGTGCAAGGCGCAGGTCAGGTAAAAAGTAAAATCCCTGATGCGTTGTTTATATTTTTAGCCCCACCAAGTATAGCAGATTTAAAAGATAGGTTAAAAGGTCGTGGAACAGAAAGTGATGACGTAATAGAATCACGTGTAGCTAAAGCTAAAAAAGAAATAAATATGATGCATTTATATGATTACGTAGTCGAAAACGATGAAGTTGATAAAGCTGTCGAAAGAATAAAAGCGATTATTCTAAGTGAGCATTTAAAACGTGAACGTATAGAGATGAAATATCGTCGTGCATTGTTAGAATTAGAAGAAATGTAGGAGAAAAGAATGTTATATCCAAAATTAGATGTATTAAAATCAAAAGTAAATTCAAAATATATGTTAGTATCATTAGCAAGTAAAAGAGCAAGAGAACTATTTGCTAATCCTGATACAGCAAAATTAGAAAAATATACTTCACATAAAGAAGTAGGGAAAGCATTAGAAGAAATAGCAGAAGGTAAAATTTCTGTTTTAGAAAAATAATAGTTTACAAAAATATTATTTTAGTGTAAAGTAATATAAGTATTTTTCTTTGAGTGATCGCGGTGTATTTTGCTGAGGAAAGTCCATACTCACACAAGCTGAGATGCTTGTAGTGTTCAACGCTAAACGAAAAAATAAGTTTAGGCACCATTAGGTGACGGCAGAAAGTATAACCTAAGTACATGTATATGGTTATATATCTTGAAAGTGCCACAGTGACGAAGTTCTTATAGAAATGTAAGAAGTGGAACGCGGTAAACCCCTTGAGTGAGCAATTCAAATTTTGGTAGAAGCACTTATTCCGCAGAATTGAATGTAGGAATAGGAAATATGTATATATTTAGACAGATGATCACAGCTATTTTTACGAGAGTAGACTAGTCTTGTTTGAGTAAGAATAGATACAGAATATGGCTTATGATAAGAAAAATAACTAGTTCTAGGGGCTCTTAGGGGCCTCTTTTTTAAGGAGGAAGAAATGAAATTTAATTTAGTAGCGACAACGCCTATGGGAATTGAAGCGATAGTAGCAAAAGAAGTACAAGATTTAGGGTACGAAACAAAGGTAGAAAATGGTAGAGTATATTATTCTGGTGATAAGAGAGCTATAGTACGATCAAACCTTTGGTTAAGATGTGCGGATAGGGTTAAAATTGTTGTTGCCCAATTTCCAGCATATACATTTGAAGAGTTATTTGAAAAAACAAAAGAAATAGAATGGGATAAATATCTTCCGGTTGATGCTAAATTTCCAGTAGACGGACGTAGTCACAAATCAACACTATTTAGTGTATCTGACTGTCAATCAATTGTAAAAAAAGCAATAGTAGAAAAAATGAAGAAAAGTTATGGTATTACAGGATGGTTAACTGAAACAGGTGAAAGATATCGTTTAGAAATAATAATGTTGAATGACATTGCAACAATATTATTAGACACATCTGGGGATGGACTTCATAAGCGTGGATATCGAGTAAAACAAGGGACTGCACCACTAAAAGAGACACTTGCAGCAGCAATGGTAAAATTAACTAATTGGAAGGGAGAAACTCCTTTATATGATGTATTCTGTGGGTCAGGAACACTGTTAATAGAAGCGGCGATGCTAGCACAAAATATGGCGCCAGGTATAAACCGTAATTTTGATTTTGAAAAATGGTCATGGATGCCAAAATCTCTGGTAGATGAAGAAAGAAATAAAGCCGAGGAAGCAATAGACTATGAGAAAGAATTAGAGTTATATGGTTCTGATATCGATCCTAAAATGATTCAAACTGCAGAAAATAATGCAGAGGAAATCGGATTAGCAGGTGTGATAAAATTTAAGCAAATGTCTGTTTATGATTTTGTTGTAAAAAGAGAGTCTGGTTGTGTTATTGCTAACCCTCCTTATGGTGAACGTTTAGGAGAGAAAAAAGAAGTTGAGGTAATGTATAAATATTTAGGAAGTCAATTAAAAAATCAAAAATATTGGTCATTGTATTTATTAACTTCTCATAAAATGTTTGAACATTTATATGGAAAAAAAGCTACTAAGAGAAGAAAATTATTTAATGGATCTATTGAATGTACTTATTATCAGTACTGGGGAGAGAAATTAAGATAATAATTGACAATTATAATAATATATTTTAGAATTAAATTGAGGATAAAAGTTTTACATAATAACATAAAGAAAAGAGAGGTAGAGGGGTTATGCATTTAACAAAAAGTACTGAACAAGCGATTTGTATTATGGTAATGTTGTATCTTCAAGATAGACATGTTTTTCTTAATTCAAAAGAGATTAGCCAACGCCTTAATATATCTCCTACATATTTAAAAAAAATCATGAGAAAGTTAGTTCTTCATGATTTAGTAAAAGCCAATACAGGTGTAGGTGGAGGATATAAATATAAAGCAAACAAAAAAGTTTCTTTATATGATATTTATGTGGCACTTAATGGCGAAGTAGAGATTTTTGTTTTAAAAACCGACTATGTTTCTAAAATATTTGAAGGTGCATTAGCTGTTGATAAAAGATATAAAAAATATCTTAATAAAGTTAATTCAATTAATCAATCAATAAAAAAATCATTAGAAGAAATTACAATAGATAATTTAGTGGAAGATATTTTAGATGAAAATTCAAGAATCCGTCTAGATTGGAATAATTGGGAAGAAGAGTTTGAAAGAGTTAATGTCTTCTTTAAGGGATAAAAAAAGAATGGTATAATACCATTCTTTTTTTATCCCTTAATTTATAGTGCAGAAGAAAAGTCTTCTATAAATTTATCGATGTTTTCAAAATCTTCATCAGTATCGGCTTCGATTTCAATTTTTAGGTTTTGTGTAGGATTAGTAGCACCTGTTTGAGCAATTTGCTCGTTGAACTGATCTACACATACACAATATTGTTCATAGACAGTATCTCCTGTACCAATAACACCGTAAATTTTGCCACTAAAATCTTTTTCACTAAGTGCTTCAAAAAATTCTTCCATTTCTTCTGGAAGTTCTCCTTCACCATAAGTATAGGTAGCAACGATAAATGCATCGGCATCATCTAAAAAATCAAAATCTACCATATCTTCGATGAATAATTTTTCAATCTCTATACCTTTTTCTGCTTCAAATTTTTCTATTATTAAGTCTGATAACATTTCTGTATTACCAGTTAAGCTAGCATATACTAATTTTATGTTCACCAATATCACTCCGATTCTAATTAAAATTTATTATCAACTAATTAGTATTATAACCTATATAAATAAAATAGTAAACATAAGGAGAGAAGTTTTTTAATTTTAAGAGTATTAAGTTAGTAAGGTTTTTCTATAACCAATAAATTATAAAGTATATTATTCGTATTTTTTATATGGTTATGATAATATAATAAAGGTAAAAATTAGTAATATATCAAAATTTTGGTCAAAGCATTATTTTGCAATTACGTTAAAATATATGGAGGTACTATGACTAAATTTTTAAAAGAATATGATGTTATTGTAATTGGGGGAGGCCATGCTGGGATTGAGGCTGCGCACGCCGCGAGCAGAAAAGGTGTAAAAACTCTTATGATTACGATTAATTTGGATACAATCGGTTTTATGCCGTGTAATCCAAGTGTAGGAGGTCCTGCCAAAGGAATAGTTGTTCGTGAAGTTGATGCACTTGGTGGACTTATGGGACGTGTTGCAGATAAGACAAATATCCAAAGTAAAATGTTAAATACAGCAAAAGGTCCAGCTGTTCGTGCATTGAGAATGCAATCTGATAAAGTAGCTTACCAAACTGAAATGAAACGTATTTTAGAGGAAACACCTAACTTAGATATTGAACAAGCGATGGTTCGAGAGTTAATAATAGAAAATAATAAGGTAGTTGGACTAAAAACTATGTTAGGCACAGCTTATAAAGCTAAGGTAATTATTATTACTACAGGTACTTATCTGCGTGGTGAAATAGTTATCGGCGATGTAAAGTATTCATCAGGTCCGAATCATCAAATGCCATCAATTGATTTGGCAAAACAATTAGAAGAATTAGGATTTGATTTAGTAAGATTTAAAACGGGGACACCCCCGCGTGTTAATGCGGACAGTGTGGATTTTTCACAAACTGCAATTCAACCTGGTGATAATGAGAAGTATGCATTTAGTTATGAAACTACGGAATATGTTGAAGACCAAATTCCATGTTGGTTAACTTATACAAATACAACTACCCACGAGATAATAGATAGGAATCTTGGGCGTTCAGCTATGTACTCAGGAGTAATAAAAGGAACAGGCCCAAGATATTGTCCAAGTATAGAAGATAAATACGTGAGATTTAATGATAAAGAGAGACATCAATTATTTTTAGAACCTGAAGGGCGTAATACAAAAGAGATATATATTCAAGGATTGTCAACATCGTTACCTGATGATGTTCAACATGATATGGTAAGAAGTATAGCTGGATTAGAAAATGCAGTAATTATTAGAAATGGATATGCCATAGAATATGATGCGATAAACCCTATGACATTATGGCCGACTCTAGAAACAAAATTAATAGATGGATTATTCACTGCTGGTCAAATTAATGGAACAAGTGGATATGAAGAGGCGGCTGGTCAAGGAATTATGGCAGGGATCAACGCAGCGTGTAAAATTTTAGGTGAAGAACCTATGATTTTAGGACGTGATGAAGCTTATATTGGTGTATTGATAGATGACTTAGTAACTAAAGGAACAAATGAACCATATAGATTATTGACATCGCGTGCGGAACATAGATTATTACTACGTCACGATAATGCTGATATGCGTTTAACAGAAAAAGCATATAATTATGGATTAGTAACTGAAGAGAGATATAGAAAATTTAGTGAAAAACGTCAAGCAGTGGCTGATGAAATAGAAAGATTAAAAACATTTAGAATAACACCAACTGCCAATACACTAGAAAAACTAGTGGAATTAAATAGTGCAGAAATAAGAGATGGAATACTTGCAATTGATATGTTAAGACGTCCAGAATTGAGCCATAAAAATGTTATGTATTTAGCCGATGATTCCACTATATTACCAAAAGATATTATAGAACAAGTAGAAATAGAAGTTAAATATGAGGGCTATATAAAAAAATCTTTACAACAAGTAGAAAAATTGAAAAAGATGAACGCGATGAAAATTCCAAGTGATTTAGACTATGATGAGGTACCGAGTTTGGCGATAGAAGCTCGTGAAAAACTTAAAAAAGTTTTACCGCTAACTATAGGTCAAGCCTCTCGTATTTCTGGAGTTAATCCAGCAGATATTTCTATTCTATTAGTTTTCTTAGAACAAAGAAGAGGGATGAATAATGAATAAGGAACAATTCTATAAAAAAGTCGAAGAAAAAACAAATATAGTTCTTAGTGATATTCAAAAGAAGCAATATGAGAAATATTTTGAATTAGTAGTAGAGTGGAATCAAAAAATTAATTTAACTGCAATAACTGAAGAAGAGGAATTTTGTACTAAACATTTTTATGATTCAATTTCACTCTCGTTTTATAGAGATTACAGCAAAGTAAGTAATATTTGTGATGTAGGAAGCGGAGCAGGATTTCCCTCGATTCCTCTCAAAATATTATATCCACATTTAGAAGTAACAATAGTTGATTCGTTAAATAAGCGTATTAAATTTTTAAATCTACTTCAAGAGGAATTGGGATTGACAAATTGCAACTTTATACATGCACGTGCAGAAGAAGTTGGTCAAGATAAAAACTTTAGAGAGGGTTTTGAGATAGTAACAGCTAGGGCGGTTGCTCGTTTAAATGTTTTAGTTGAACTATGCCTACCATTAGTAAAAAAAGGTGGTTATTTCTTAAGTTTAAAAGCACAAAAAGCTGAAGAAGAAACAAATGAAGCAATAAATGCAATAAAACTATTAGGTGGAAAATTAGAACAAGATATAGAATTTGACGTAGAGGGAGAAGAACGTCATATACTAGAGATAAGAAAAGCAAAGGAAACGCCGAATAAATACCCAAGAAAAGCAGGAATACCTAATAAAAAACCATTAATATAAAGAAAGTAGCTTATTGAAATTTCAATAAGCTATTTTTTAATAAAGTTACCTTTCTGTGAATTAATCTAAAATAAAAAGAAAAATTATAGAAATTTTCAAAAAATTCTTTACTTTTTTTTGATTTTATATTATTATAGTGTAATAATATAAAAAGGAGGATATATATGTCGAAAAAAATAAAGGATTTTCTTAATATAATTTTGAATGGTACAGCACTAGGTGTGGTAGCTGGTTTAATTCCAAACGCAGTATTGAGTACGTTATTTAAATACTTAGGAACATTATTTGCCCCTAGCTTATTTGCTACATTATCGCAAGCAATGTATTTATTACAATTTTCTATTCCTGTATTAGTTGGAGTTATTGTAGGGCAATTTTTAAAATTTAAACCTTTAGAATCATCTGTACTAGGAGCAACAGTTTTAGCGGGAAGTGGGTCATTAACATATAATGCCGCTAATAAAGTTTGGACAGGTGTACCGATGGGTGATTTATTCAATGTAATGTTAGTGGCTATTATAGGTGCAGTACTTATCTCACTGGTAAAAGATAAATTTGGTGCAGTAACAATTATATTTCTTCCAATAATTGGAGGGCTAGTAGCTGCTTTTGGTTTAGTGACATTACCTTATATGAAAGGTCTAACTAAACTATTAGCAACAATTATATTTGAGTTTACTACGTTACAACCGATCTTAATGTGTATGTTGATAACTATGGCTTTTGCATGTTTAATTGTAACACCTGTATCAACAGTAGCAATGGGTATAATTTTATTTACAAATGAAAATTATATAGGTGCTGGAGCAGCAACATTAGGATTAGTTTCTGCAGCAGCCGTATTAGCAATAGGAACATTTAGAGCAAATAGTAGAGGAGCTACGGCAGCGATTATTTTAGGAGCTATTAAATTAATGATGCCAAACTGTGCCAGAAAACCTCAATTATTTTTAACTATTTTAACCACCGCTGCAATAACAGGAATCTCTGGTTATTTCTTAAATATTGTAGGAACGCATGAAAGTGCAGGTTTTGGTATTATCGGATTGATTGGGCCACTAAAGTCATATGAGATGACTCACGGAGGTTTATTACAAATTGTTTTAGCATTTTTTGTAATTCCTTTTGGAGTGGCATTTTTAGCTGATAGATTATATTGTAATGTTTTAAAATTATATACAGTAGATGCCTATAAACCAGAAAATCTATAGAAGATTCGACATAAGTCGATTCTTCTTTTTCATAAAATTGCAAAGCTAACAAAAATGCAGAAGAAATTTTTAAATCGAGATATGAGCATAATTAAAATGTCGAAGATAAGAATATTATACAAAAAATATGTAGTTAATAGTTGGATTATAAGAGTATTAAGATAAATTAATAATTCAACTAAAAAATAAAGAATTAAATATATAAAGGAGGCTATTATGAGAATTTTATTTGCGGGTGCAGGAGCATTAGGATCAAGATTTGGGTATATGTTGTTTAAAAATGGAGAAGATGTGACTTTTGTGGATACATGGAAGGATCATGTAGAAAATATCACGGAAAATGGCTTGAAGGTTATTATTGATGATAAAGAGCTTGGAAATTATCATATACCTACATATTATCCTGATGAAGTTTCAGGAGAATATGACATAATTTTTGTAGCTACAAAATCAATGCAGTTGAGAAGTATGTTAGGGAAAGTAAAACATTTAATTCATGAAGATACAAAAGTTATTTGTATTTTAAATGGACTAGGTCACGTAGATACTTTGAAAGACTTTGTTGATGAAAAAAATATCTTAATAGGTGTTACTGTATGGACGAGTGGATTAGGAGGTCCAGGTGTTTTAAAAGCTTATGGTTCTGGAAAAACTGAGATAAAACAAGTGAAAGAAGATAACCTAGAAAAAACTTTAGAAATTATTGAGCGACTAAACCAAGCAGGTTTAAATCTAAATTATTCAGATAATACTTACCAGTCAATCTGGCATAAAGCAGGATTAAATTGCGTTTTAAATACGTACTGTACATTAATAGATTGTAATATTAATCAATATGGTAGTTATGAAAAGAATTTAGAGTTAACTCGTGCTATCTTAGATGAGGTAACAGCAGTTGGCCGTGCAGAAGGAATCGATGTTAGACAAGAAATAATTGAGAAAAATATAGAAAACTGTTTTGATCCGAAAACAGCAGGATTACACTATCCATCATTATATCAAGATATGAAAAATGGTAGATTGACAGAAATAGACTATTTAAACGGAGAAGTCTCTCGTTTAGGAAAAATTCATAATATTCCTACACCAGTATGTGACGTAATCACTTTGATGATACATTCGAAAGAATCGGTTAACGGGAATAAATAATAAGTAATATAAATAAGAGTCTTTGATTAAATAAGAGATAATCAAAGACTCTTGTTTCTGGAATATCAATGTTTTACTTGTATTTTTTTGATAAAAAAGGTATAATAATTCGTATGTTCATTTGTCTATTTTTAAATAGGAGGAAAAAGATATGGCATTAGAAATTAATAATGATCTAGGACACGTTTCTATCAGTGATGATGTGATTGCATCAGTTGCTGGAGGTACAGCTGTAAGTTGTTACGGAATTATAGGAATGGCTAGTAAAAATCAAGTTAAAGATGGAATTACAGAAATATTAGGTAAAGAAAATTATTCTAAAGGAATAAAAGTAAAAAAAGATGATAGTAAATTAGTGATTGATTTATACATTATTGTTATGTATGGAACAAAAATTTCAGAAATTGCTAATAATGTTCAATCTTCAGTAAAATATCAAATTGAAAAAACATTAGGTGTTAAAGTGGATGAGGTTAATATCTTTATTCAAGGCATCAAGGTTAATAAATAGGAGGAAAGATAGTGGAAAAGATAAATGGCCTTGTTTTAGCTAAAATGATAGACTTAGGTGCTAGAAATTTAGCTAAAAATGCAGAAAAAATAAATTCATTAAATGTATTCCCTGTTCCAGATGGAGACACAGGAACAAACATGAACCTATCTATGTCTTCAGGAGCTAAAGAAACAGCAGCTAATACTGTTGAAAATATTGGAGAACTAGGGAAATCATTCTCTAAAGGGTTGTTAATGGGGGCTCGTGGTAATTCAGGAGTTATTCTTTCTCAATTATTTAGAGGGATGTCACAATACATTGTTGATAAGAAAGAAATTGATTCTAAAGAATTTGCTGCCGCAATTCAAAATGGTGTAAGCATAGCTTATAAAGCTATAATTAAGCCAGTTGAAGGTACTATTTTAACAGTAGCTCGTGAAGCAGCAGAAGCAGGAGTAAAAAAAGCTGAAAGTACAACATCTGTTATTGAAGTAATGGAAGCTATCTATGCAGAAGCACAAGAATCACTTAAAAGAACACCAGACTTATTACCTATTTTGAAAGAAGTAGGTGTTGTTGACTCAGGAGGACAAGGACTTGTTTGTGTATATCAAGGCTTTGTTGCTGCTCTTAAAGGAGAAGAAATCGACGGTTTAGATGCAGTTGAAACAAATATAGTTGATATGCAATTTGAAGATGATCATGACATGGACTTCATGAGTCCAGAAGATATAGTTTATGGTTTCTGTACAGAATTTACTGTTCGTCTTGATAAAGATAAAAAAGAATTTGATGAAGACCAATTCCGTAAAGATATGAGTGAGTTTGGAGATTCATTACTTGTTATTTCTGATAGTGAGTATGTGAAAATTCACGTTCACACTGAAACTCCAGGAAATGTATTCAATTATGGACAACAGTATGGAGAACTTATAAAAATTAAATCAGATAATATGCGTGAGCAACATAGAGAAGTTTTAAGAAAACAAGAATCTAAACAAGCAAGTTCTCCAAAAGAAGTTAAAGAGCAAGCTATGATTTCTATTTCAATGGGAAGTGGATTAAGTAAAGTTTTAACTTCTATGGGTGTAGATTATGTTGTTGAAGGTGGTCAAACTATGAATCCTTCAACAGAAGATATTATGAAAGCTATAAAAGAAGTAAATTCTAAAAATATCTATATTTTCCCTAATAACAAAAATATTCAACTTGCAGCTAAACAAGCAGCAGAGTTGGCAGAAGAAAATGTTTATGTTGTGGAAAGCAAGACAGCTCCTCAAGGATTGGCTGCAGTAATGGTATTTAATCCTAATGCTAGTCCTGAAGAAAATTTTGCAAATATGCAAGAAGTATTAGGAACGGTTAGTACTTTAGAAGTAACTCATGCTGTTCGTGATACTCATATTGAGGGCGTTGAGATTAAAAAAGATGAATTTATGGGAATTCGCGATGGAAAAATTGTAGTTTCTAATTTATCACTTAACACTGTATTAGAAGAATTATTAGAGAAATCTATCGATGAAGATAAAGAAATCGTAACTATTTACCTAGGTGAAGAAAGTACAGATGAATATACTGATTTCTTAGAAAAATTAATCGAAGATAAATATCCTGATGTAGAAGTTGAGCTTGTTGAATCAGGCCAACCAGTATATCCATACATTATAGGATTAGAATAAAAAATTATTTTTTATTAATAAAGTAGCATTAATCTAACAAGGATTAATGCTACTTTAAAGTTAATCAATTATAATTGATTATCATAATTATGAAAGGAGGATGTCATGGTAGATATACTAATTGTTTTACTTTTTTTTGCAGGAGTTTATCTAGGTTATAAACGTGGGCTTATAATGCAACTTTTTTATTTAGGAACAATTATAATAGGTTACCTTGTTTCTATGTTGTTCAGTTCTCGTTTGGCATATCTATTTACAGGGTTAATTCCGATACCTGATAATGTAACAGAAGGATTAAACGGGATTTACCAAAATCTTAATATTCCTACAGCTTATTATAGAGTTATTTCGTTTATTATAATATTTATTGTAATTCGATTGATAATTCAAGTTTTGGCATCTGTTTTTGGAATAATAAGAAAATTACCATTAATAAAAACAACCGATAGATTTTTAGGGGCTATTTTAGGCTTTGTAGAAATTTATTTGATAATTTTTCTAATTCTTTATGTTGGAACAATTTTACCAACATCAGAATGGAAAACAACAATTTTCACTAATTCAACACTTCCAGAGTATATTTTAGAAAACACACCAATATTGTCAAAACAGCTAATAAGCTTATTCTTCGATAGATAAAACATCAATAGAGTAATAGTTAAATTATTTTAATTATTACTCTATCTTTCTGTTTAATAAAATTGTTAAAAGAATATATTTAGTGTATAATAGTTTTTGTTGAATGTAAGAAAATATTATATTTGAAGGGGTGAAAATTGATTGGATAAGATGATTCGAAAAAAATTGAATTTAGATTTAGTTTTAAAAGATATAGAAAAATATTGCTATTCAGAAATATCTTATGAAAAAATAAAAAATCTTGAATATATAAGTAACTTTGATAAATTATTAGAAGTTCATAAGGAAAATGAAGAAGCATATGAATTGCTAAGAAAATACCCAAATGAATTTCGTTTGAAAATTTACAATTATGAAGCAAGCGTTAAAAAAGCCAAAATAGATAGTATTCTTTCAGAAAAAGACTTATTTTACATTTTAAGGAATGTTATCGTTTATGATAGATTTACAAAACGTTTTGAAGGAATAAAAATTCAAGAAAACAAATCTTATAGAAGTTTAGATAAGTATATAGAAAAACTAGACAACTTTGAAGATTTAGAGAAATATTTAGATAGAATAGTTGATGAAGATGGCTATATTAGACCGGATGCATCATTAGAATTGAAAAATATAAAAGCAAATATTGCCAAATTAAAAACTAAAAGTGACCAAGTATTAAAAAATATAATAAGAGCAAATGTGAAAAAATTAACAGAGGCTATTGTTACTAAGCGTAATGATCGTGATGTAATTTTAGTTAAACCAGAACATAAGAATGATTTTGGAGGAATAATCCATGATGAATCTGCTTCTGGAAATACATTTTACGTAGAACCGAAAGAAAATGTAGAAATAAATAATGAAATAGGAATTTTACGAAGAAAAGAAAAAGAAGAAATATTAAGAATCTTAAAAGATGCCTCGGAAGTTATAAAAATAAAAGCAAATGAATTGTTAAATTCATTATGGAATTTTTCTCAAGTAGAATTTATTTTTTCTAAAATGAATTTTTGTAGTCAAAAAGGATTTAATAAGCAAAACATTGTTCATAAACAAGAAATTAATTTAAAAAAAGCATATAATCCATTGATAGATAAAGAAGTTGTTGTGAAAAATGATATTATTCTGGATAATTTTGGGAACTCACTTATTATTACTGGACCTAATACCGGTGGGAAAACTGTAATATTAAAAACGGTAGGATTATGCGTCTATCTGTCTCACTTAGGATTTTATATTCCCGCTTTAGAGGAATCTACAGTTGGGTTCTTTGAAAAAGTCTTTGTTGATTTAGGGGATGAACAGTCTATAGAAAATAATTTATCTACATTTTCTTCGCATATGACAAATATCATTAATATATTAGAAGAAACAAATGAGAAAAGTTTAATTCTTTTAGATGAATTGTGCTCAGGAACTGATCCAAGTGAAGGAGCGGTCTTATCGATAGCTCTTCTTGATAAATTTAAAGAACTAAATGCTACAATGTTATGTACAACTCACTATCCAGAGATTAAAAATTATTGTTTTGAATCGGAATATTATAAAAATTCTTCTATGGAATTTGATTTTGAAAAGTTAAAACCTACATACAGATTTATAATAGGTTTGCCTGGAAAATCAAATGCGATAAATATTTCAGCAAAGTTAGGGTTAGATAGTTCAATTATAGCTGAAGCAAGTGCGTTACAAGAAGAAAATGAAAAAGAAAATAATTTATTTATCGATAAACTTTCTGAAAGTATAAGAGAATACGATTTTAAATTGGAATATATAAATCGAGTTGTTGATGAAATAAATGAAGTGAAAGCAACTTTAGAAAATAATCTTATAAAATATAATGAATATAAAGATAGTTTATATAATGAGCTAAGTTTAGAGTTGAATAGAGAGATTGATGCTAAAAAAGAAGAAATTTTAGATTTGTATCGTGATTTTAAAGATAGTTCAGCTCTAAAACAACATGAGGTAAATGAAATCCTTCATAATATTGATAATAGAAAAAACAAAATTAATTTAACGAAAAAATTAGAAGATCAACTTAAATTTAATGATACTGAAATTAAAGTTGGTGACGATGTATTGGTTCTTAGTTATAATCAGAGAGCGACGGTCCTAGAAATATCAGGAAATAGCCTGCAAATTAAAATGGGGGCTATGAAACTTAATATTAAGAAAAAAGAAGTTAGAAAAATTGATAGTGAACCAGAAACAACTCAACGATATATTAGTACTAGTAAAGTAAGTAGTAAAAAGGTTGGTATTGATATTAATGTTATCGGATTAAATACTGAAGAAGCGATAAGAGTTATTGAGGATTATATGGACAAGGTCATCTTACAAGGGTATGATACTTTCACTATAATTCATGGGCTAGGCTCAGGAATACTTAGAAAAAATATCGCGGAGTACTTGAAGAATAATCGTTATGTCAAGAGTTTTAGAAGCGGTGGCCAAAATGAAGGTGGAATGGGAGCTACAGTAGTAGAGATGAAATAATAAAAAGATTGAATTACTATTTTATGATTTTGGTAATTCAATCTTTTGTATTTTTCATAGAAGATATTATTAATAAACAATGTTGTTTAAAAGCATAAAAGGCAAATGTTAAGAAAAAAGAAAAAACCACCTTGACAAAGGGAAAAGTAGATGATAGAATAGAAAACGTCTTGAGAAAGACGAAGTCATTTTAAAATAAGTTAAAAAAAGTTTAAAAAAACTATTGACAAACAAAAATAAAAATGATAAGATATAAAAGTTGCTAACGCAACAAACTTGAACATTGAAAACTAAACGAATTAAGTCAACGTTAATTCCAAAAAGGACAGTTTTGAAAAGAAACTATAAAACTTTTTAAAGAGCTAATCAAGCTAACAAATTTATTTGGAGAGTTTGATCCTGGCTCAGGACGAACGCTGGCGGCGTGCCTAATACATGCAAGTCGAGCGAAGTTTTTCTGGTGCTTGCACTAGAAAAACTTAGCGGCGAACGGGTGAGTAACACGTAAAGAACCTGCCTCATAGACTGGGACAACTATTGGAAACGATAGCTAATACCGGATAACAGTATTTCTCGCATGAAAGATACTTAAAAGTTGGTTATGCTAACACTATGAGATGGCTTTGCGGTGCATTAGCTAGTTGGTGGGGTAAAGGCCTACCAAGGCGACGATGCATAGCCGACCTGAGAGGGTGATCGGCCACACTGGGACTGAGACACGGCCCAGACTCCTACGGGAGGCAGCAGTAGGGAATCTTCCGCAATGGGCGAAAGCCTGACGGAGCAACGCCGCGTGAGTGAAGAAGGATTTCGGTTCGTAAAGCTCTGTTGTTAGGGAAGAATGGATATGTAGTAACTATACATATAAGAGACGGTACCTAACCAGAAAGCCACGGCTAACTACGTGCCAGCAGCCGCGGTAATACGTAGGTGGCAAGCGTTGTCCGGAATTATTGGGCGTAAAGCGCGCGCAGGTGGTTTAATAAGTCTGATGTGAAAGCCCACGGCTCAACCGTGGAGGGTCATTGGAAACTGTTAAACTTGAGTGCAGGAGAGAAAAGTGGAATTCCTAGTGTAGCGGTGAAATGCGTAGAGATTAGGAGGAACACCAG
>ERZ773055.298-NODE-298-length-32528-cov-4.597389_pt1 | contig 32528 bp, 29 predicted proteins | sample MGYA00580515_ERZ773055 | MGnify/ENA primary metagenome ERZ773055 (study PRJEB29015, sample SAMEA2737993) | human oral metagenome | biome: human oral; feature: human-associated habitat; material: dental | place: China | collected 2064 ...
GATATTTCTATTAATTACTTACCTTCCACATATCGAAACAACATATATTTTAATATATAACTTTTTATATTATCAAGTTGCTATATATTTATAATTTTATAACCTCATTATACTCCTTACAAAAACAACTTGAATTAATCCTGGTAGTTAATATGTAAATTGTTCTACCAATTTTGCTCTGTCAATTAAATTTTTATAAATTTTTGAATGTTCTAACAAGTAGTTATGAGAACCTTGACATTCGACTATTCCATCATTCAAAACTATTATTTTATCTGCATTTTCTATTGATTTTAGTCTATGAGAAATTACAATAACTGTTTTATTTTTTATCAGATTATTTAGACTATCCTGAATTTTTTTCTCATTTTCAACGTCTAATGCTGCAGTTATTTCATCCAAAATTATTATTGGTGCATTTTTCAAGAAAGCTCTAGCAATAGATAACCTTTGTCTTTCCCCACCTGATAATGTAGCGCCATTTTCTCCAATAACTGTATTATATCCGTTTTCTAAATTATCAATAAAGTCACAGCATGCCATCTTAGCTGCTTCTATAACTTCTTCATCAGTAGCATCACTTCGTCCTATCCTAATATTTTCTAAAATTGATGTATTAAACAATACTACATCTTGGAATACTATAGATACATATTTATACAAAGAATTTGTTGCTATGTCTTTTATATCATGATTATCAATAACTATCTTCCCATCATCATAATCATACAATCTTGATATTAATTTTAATATACTAGTTTTACCACAACCAGATACTCCTACTAGAGCTGTTACTTCATTTTGTTTAGCTATAAAACTAACATCTTTTAAAACTGGATAGTTTTTATCGTAACCAAACTTCACATTTTTTAGTTCAATATCAAAACTATTTAATTCTACTTCTTTTCCTTCTTGAATTTTTGTTTCTTTTATTTCTTTAATGCGCTTAATACGAGCATCTAAATAAAATAGCTCAGATGTATTCGCTCCTAAACCATCTACGATATCCTTCATCTTCATAGCAACAAATATATAACCTATTAAGTATAGTAGATTAATACTGCCATTAGCATATAAATTTGCACCGACAATAACTACTACAGCTAAAGTTCCTTGCGTAACAACCCATGATAAGAATAAAGGGATAAACAGCGTGATTTCCATCTTAAACATCATCTTTTCACTTTCATCCATATCTTTATTTAATTTTTCTCGTATTTTATTTCCTAATCCAAAACTCTTAATATCTTGCTGTAGTTCAATTGCTTCTTGAAAACTATCCGAGTTTTGGCGTAATTTGTCATAATGTTTTTTATGATTTTTTAATTGCAATTTTTTTGATACAAGTATCAAAGAATAACTTAATACAACCGGAATAATTATAGATAGACCTAGGTATATATTACCTACTAGCATTAGCACCGACATAATAGGAAAGAATAATACAAAACCTATTATTTTTGCCATTGCATGACTCATCGCATGTTCTATAGCTTCTACATCTTTCATAACTGTCTGACTAATATCTGATAAGTCATGTTTAGAAAAATATGAAAGTGGCAAATTACTCAGTGTTGTTGCTATATCTGTTCTTAGATTTGCACTTTCTCTATAAGTTGAACTATATAAAGCATCATATTCTTTCGCCAAAAGAATATACATAATTACTAATATAAATATTGAAATACCAATATACAAAATATCACTCTTCACATTCCCTAATAATAGCTCATCAACAAGAATCATCAGCAAAATTGCAGGAAACATATTACAAAAAAATACTAAGAACGAAAGTATACTTGCCTTCAAAAGATCACTTGCACCTTGATTGGTTAATGCAAACCATTCTTTAATTTTATTTTTCATAATTAACCCTCCATTCATTTGCTACACTATATAAGTTTTGGAATTTTCTATATTTACTATCTACACTCATAAGCTGACTATCTGTTCCACGCTCGATAATCTTTCCATCTTCCATCACTAATATTTCATCAACATTTCTTATACTTGGTAACCTATGTGCAATCATAATAACAGTCTTATCTTTTATTAAATTTGAAAAGGCTTGTTGCAACTCATATTCATTATCTGGATCTACCGCTGCACTAGCTTCGTCCATAATAATTATTTTTGCATCTTTTAATATCGCTCTTGCTATTGCAATTCTTTGTTTTTCTCCTCCTGACAGATAGACCCCTTCTGTACCTATAAGAGTCTGTTCTCTCAAATCAAACTTTTCAAGAATACTATCACATCCTGCTAACTGTAAAGCATTCATAACTTCTTCATAAGTTGCATCTTCCTTACCAATTTTTACATTCTCATAAATAGTAGCTTTAAATAGCTTAACATTCTGAAAAACAAAAGCAATATTATTTATTAAGGCATCTTCTGTATATGACTCAATATTTTTACCCCCTATTTTTATAACTCCATCATTTATTTTATAAAACCCTGAGATTAATTTTGCTACAGTAGATTTCCCGCTCCCTGAAGCCCCAACAAGTGCATAGCATTTATTCTCTTCTAAGCTAAAACTTAAATTTTCGATAACATTCTTATCTGTATATCCAAAGCTTACGTTATCAAATTCTATATTGAAATTATCAAATTTGTTATCATTCCCAAATTTTAAGTTATTATTGTTCATTTCTTCAAATAATTTTTCTAACTTTTCAACTACAGACTGTCCCATAAAAGCATACATTGAAACATACATAATAGCCATTAATGATACAAACAGAGTTCCACTTAAAAATAACAACATAATCAATTCAACAGTTAGCATCTTCGGATCATCTTTACCTATAAATAGGACTATTATCGGAATAAGTATCGCAATAAAGCTGAAAAAGAACCATTGAAATCCTACAAATCCTCTTTTACATGTCATCGCATACTCCAATGAATATTTTGAATAATTATTAATAGCATTGTTCAAAGCCTTAAATGACTCTACATTTATGCCAAATATCTTAATCACCTGTATACCTCTAACATATTCAACAGTTTCGCTACTTAATGTCTCAAGAGATTCTTGATAAATCTTCATAAATTCTTTTTCACCAGCCATCATTGAAAGTGAAATTCCCCCTACCACACAGAGACATATAAGAACTATCCCTACTTTTAAACTAACACAAAATCCTAGTATTAGTAGTAAAATAGGCATTAATATCGCTCCTGCATTATCAGGAATTAAATGTGCTACTATCATATGTGTTTGTGAGGCATTGTCATCTATAATCTTCCTTGTTTTTCCTGAAGGATGAGTATCAAAAAAACTAAAACTTGCCTTTGATAAACCTCTTATACCATATTTTCTAAGATTAGTTTCCAATCTAAATCCTAATATATGCGTTACCAATCCTGCAACTCCATATAAAGTAATACCACCTACTAATAATCCAACAATTATTAAAGCGTATGACTTAGCATCACTAATATTATTAAATATTATTAGCTCAACTAAGAATCGACTTAAATAATAGTAGGCAAAAACTTTTAATACTACCGACGCCATTGATAATATAATCCCTATGTATGCCAAATATTTTTCTTTTGGTACGTAAGACAATATTTTTTTATAAACTTCTAACATAATTTTCTCCTTATATTTATAGATTTTTATTAACATAAAGTCATAGACAAATAAACCTAATCAATCTCTTACCTTAATTTTATCACTTCAGTTATTAATTGTAAATAATAATTATTATCAATTAAATTTTCTTTTACAATTATTCAAAGAAATAATTATAGAGATATTAATTATTCTGTAAGTGAAATAGCTAAAAAATAGACGTATATGTTCCTACAATATAAAAAAAACTCCGATTTTTTACATCCGATCAAGAAAAAATTTTGTCTCACTAATCTCCATTTATCTTAGCAACAATTCTAATGAAAATAGTAATGGTCTTTTTAGGGGTATTACACTAAAAAGACCAATTTAAGTAATATTTATTTAGTTAAGTTAGTTGAAAATCTAATTCAATAAACAAATAGAAATAGAAAATGCCTGAATTTTAAAACATCATTTGAAGCATATATACATAAACTTAATTTGTTATGGTATGTATTTCTTTTTTATTTATAATTTATCAATTTCCTATTCTCTTAACTTGATTTATAATTAATTTAATCTTCATTTTTAGACACTAACATCTTTCCTGAAGCAACTTCTTTTCCTTCTTCGTCTAGAATCACAGCATCAATTCCTAAAAGTCTACCTAAATTAGACTGTAATTCGCAAATTATCCTTAATTGATCGCCTGGCATTACTAATTTTTTAAACTTAAAATTTTTAACACTAGCCAGATAGCCAACTTTATTAGTAATAGCTTCATAATCTACTATTTTATCTATTTCTTCTAATCCAATATAGTCCAAAATACATAACAATCCTGCTGATTGAGCTGCCATTTCAATCATTAAAACACCAGGTACAACCGGCTGTTTTGGGAAATGACCTTGAAAGTACGGCTCATTTATTGTTATATTTTTACGGCACTCAATTACTCCCTTTTTGTAACTAACTACTTTATCCACTAACAAAAATGGATAACTATGTGGTAACAACTTCATTATAGTTTCTATATTAATCATTATTAATTACCTCTCTATTTATATTAATAAAGCTTCATCTGAAAAATTCAATAAATAATATTACACAAATATCATTTCCGTAATAACTCAGATATGAAAAGTTATTTTACTGCAAGGATTTTTGCTTATCTTTTCCTCCTTTCCTTTTCTAACAACTATTTTAATATCTATTGAGTAAATCTTAAAACTTTAAATATCTTTACTATATATAATAAAATTTTATTCTTCAATTGTCAAATCAAGAGAGGAAATTTTCTATTAAATTAAGCTATAATTTCTTAGACTATTAACCCTATATAAAATATTTTTCTATGAAAATTAAACAATAATCAATTATAGTTGTACAATAACTAGGTTTTATAATAAATACTATCCATAAAGTACTTCTAACAGGTAATGCCTCTGTTATATCTTTTCTTTGTTTTATTATTCTTTATATAACTTACTAACACTACTTTATCTTAAGATAAAAAAGAAGTTGGTTTCTACCAACTTCATACTCTACTCCTTATCCCTAGAAAAATCTGAAGTAAGGTATGCCATTATAGTTATATATAGCTATGGTGACTATTATTGAATAAATTACCTTCATAGTAATAACCTCTCCATTAGTACTATTTGCTCACTTTCATTATACATCTACTACTATTTCTCTACAAACGTTTTTTTATTTAATATGTTGCGTATAAAACTTTACATTTTTTATTTTAATCCCTCCAAATAAAATATTAAATACCCCTCTGTTCCACTATATTTTTATTGTATTTTCTTAAAATTCTTCATTTTAAATTAAATTTCTACAGATTTATTTATAAAATTAATATTCCTTTCTAAATAACATCCGTATTTTTTTACATCTTTTCTAAACTTATAATTTGTTGAAAAATAAATTAAAAAATGCTAAACATTATAAGTAAGAAGGGATTATATAACATAATAAAAGGGGGCTTTTACATGAAAAAAAAATATTATTAAGTTTTTTATTGGTTAGTGTTGTTATCTTAAATGGTTGTTCTAGTAAAAAAGAAGAAACTAAAACGAATTCTTCTACTACTGAACAAACTAAACAAGAAACACCTAAAGAAAAAATTTATGGTTTAAATGATGAATGGGTTGTAGAGGGTCAGTGGAAACTGAAAATAACTAGTGTTATTCCTACTGCTGAACGAAATCAATTTTCAGAAGATAAACCTGCACAAGTAGTCGTTATTAACTATACATATGAAAACCTAGGATATACTAGTGATGTACAAGATTTATTCTTAACTCCTTCTACCGTAATAGATGAAGGGAAAAAAGTTTCTAAAACTTATCCAGCAGGGGTTAAAATTTATCCGAAACCAACACCGGTTGGTGCGATTATGGATGGTGCTCAAGATGCCTACGGATTACAAACTGAAAGCAAGACTATAAAAATCATATTTGAACACTATGACGGAAATAAGAAAAAACAAAAAGCTACATTTGAAGTACCTGTAAAATAATACATTTTTACTAGCAGTAGCTGAATAGTAAAACAACCATCTTTGAAAATTAGAGATGGTTATTTTATTCCTTAACTAACAAAAAAGCAAGGTTAAATTCACCTTGCTTTTTTTACTAAATCAATTAAATTATTTAACGATTGAAGTTACAACACCTGAACCTACAGTACGTCCACCTTCACGAATTGAGAAACGAGTTCCTTCTTCGATAGCGATTGGAGAAATAAGTTCTACGTTGATTGATACGTTGTCCCCAGGCATTACCATTTCAGTACCTTCTGGTAAAGTAACTACACCAGTTACGTCAGTAGTACGGAAGTAGAATTGTGGACGGTAGTTTGTGAAGAATGGAGTGTGACGTCCACCTTCTTCTTTAGATAATACGTACACGTCAGCTACGAATTGAGTGTGTGGAGTGATTGTTTTAGGAGCTGCTAAAACTTGTCCACGTTCGATATCTTCACGAGCAACACCACGTAATAATGCACCAATGTTGTCTCCTGCTTCAGCGTAATCTAATAATTTACGGAACATTTCAACACCTGTTACAGTAGTTGAAGCTGGTTCTTCAGTTAATCCAACGATTTCTACTACGTCTCCAACTTTAACTTGTCCACGCTCAACACGTCCAGTAGCAACTGTACCACGACCTGTGATTGAGAATACGTCCTCAACTGGCATCATGAATGGTTTAGCGTTATCACGTTCTGGAGTTGGGATGTACTCGTCAACTGTTTCCATTAATTCGATGATAGCTTTTTCAGCATCTGCATCTCCTTCAAGAGCTTTAAGAGCTGAACCTTTGATTACTGGTAGTTCATCTCCATCAAATCCGTATTCAGATAATAGTTCACGAACTTCCATTTCTACTAATTCTAATAACTCTTCGTCATCAACCATATCACATTTGTTTAAGAATACAACAATTTTTGGTACTCCAACGTTACGAGATAATAGGATGTGTTCACGAGTTTGAGCCATAGGACCATCTGTAGCAGCGATTACTAAGATAGCTCCGTCCATTTGAGCAGCACCAGTGATCATGTTTTTAACATAGTCAGCGTGTCCTGGGCAGTCTACGTGTGCGTAGTGACGTTTTGGAGTTTCATACTCGATGTGAGAAGTGTTGATTGTAATACCACGTTCTCTTTCTTCTGGTGCGTTATCGATTGAAGCGTAGTCTTTAGCTTCTCCACCATATGTTTTTGCTAAAACAGTAGCAATAGCTGCTGTTAAAGTAGTTTTACCGTGGTCAACGTGACCAATTGTTCCAATGTTAGCATGTGTTTTACTACGGTCAAATTTTTCTTTTGCCATTTTATAAAATCTCTCCTTAAATTTAATTTAATATACATTAGTCACATAGCAATCTATGATAACTATATTTTATAATGTTACAACAAAAATTGCAACTATAAAGGGTAATTTTTATTACCCTTTATTTTTTTTGATAATTTCTTCAGAAATTGATTTTGGTACTTCTTCATAGTGATCGAATACCATTGAGTAAGTACCACGTCCTTGAGTTGAAGAACGTAAAGAAGTTGCATATCCGAACATTTCAGATAATGGTACCTGTGCACTTACTACTTGTGCATTACCACGAGCTTCCATACCTTCAACACGTCCACGACGTGCAGTGATATCTCCCATGATATCTCCTAAATATTCTTCAGGCATTACTACTTCAACTTTCATGATTGGTTCTAAGATTACTGGATTACATTTTTTAGCAGCTTCTTTAAGAGCTAATGATGCAGCAACTTTGAACGCCATTTCAGATGAGTCAACATCGTGGTATGATCCATCGAATAATTTAGCTTTAACGTCGATTAATTCGTATCCAGCTAATACTCCGTTTGCCATAGAGTCTTTTAATCCTGCTTCTACTGCTGGGATGTATTCACGTGGAACTACCCCACCAACGATAGCATTTTCGAATTCAAATCCTGCACCTGGCTCATTTGGAGTGAACTCAATCCATACGTCCCCGTATTGTCCACGTCCACCTGATTGACGAGTGAATTTACCTTGTACTTGTGCAGCTTGTTTGAATGTTTCACGGTAAGATACCATTGGAGCACCTACAGTACATTCAACTTTAAATTCACGACGCATACGGTCAACGATGATGTCTAAGTGAAGCTCACCCATACCTGCGATGATAACTTGTCCAGTTTCTTCGTCTGTTCCTGCACGAAATGTTGGGTCTTCTTCTTGTAATTTTTGTAAAGCTGTAGACATTTTATCTTGGTCAGCTTTTGATTTTGGTTCAACTGAAAGTTGGATAACTGGTTCTGGGAATTCCATTGATTCAAGAATAACTTCGTTTTTCTCGTCACAAAGTGTGTCCCCAGTAGTAGTATCTTTAAGACCAACAGCTGCAGCGATATCACCAGCATAAACTTCAGCGATTTCGTTACGAGTGTTAGCGTGCATTTGTAGGATACGCCCTACACGCTCACGTTTACCTTTAGTTGAGTTTTTAACGTATGAACCAGATGAAAGAACACCTGAGTACACACGGAAGAAAGTAAGTTTCCCTACGAATGGGTCAGTCATAACTTTGAAAGCTAGGGCTGAGAATGGCTCTTCATCAGAAGAATGTCTTTCTGTTTCTTCATCAGTGTTTGGATCAACACCTTTAATTGCTGGCACATCTAATGGAGACGGTAAGTAGTCAACTACAGCATCTAACATTGGTTGTACACCTTTATATTTGAAAGCTGATCCACATACTACAGGGAAGAATTCTACTGATAAAGTAGCTTTACGAATAGCAGCTTTAAGTTCTTCTATTGAAATTTCTTCTCCACCTAAGTATTTTTCCATGAATTCTTCATCAAATTCTGCAACAGCTTCAATTAATTTTTCACGGTATTCTTCAGCTTGATCTTGATAGTCAGCTGGGATTTCTTTTACAACAAGATTTTCCCCAACGCTTCCTTCATTGTAGATAGCTTTCATTTCAACTAAGTCGATTACACCTTCGAATAAATCTTCAGCTCCGATTGGAAGTTGGATTGGGTGTGCGTTAGCTTGTAATCTGTCGTGAATTGTCCCTACAGAGTATAGGAAGTCTGCTCCTGTTTTATCCATTTTGTTAACAAATACGATACGAGGAACTCCATAAGTTGTAGCTTGACGCCAAACTGTTTCTGTTTGTGGTTCAACACCAGATTGCGCATCTAGTACTGCTACTGATCCATCTAGTACACGAAGTGAACGTTCAACTTCAACTGTGAAGTCTACGTGTCCCGGTGTATCGATAATGTTGATACGGTGTTTTTTCCACTCAGCAGTTGTTGCAGCAGATGTAATAGTAATACCACGTTCTTGTTCTTGTTCCATCCAGTCCATTTGTGAGTTACCATCGTGAGTATCTCCGATTTTGTGGATTTTCCCAGTGTAGAACAAAATACGCTCTGTTGCAGTAGTTTTACCTGCGTCGATATGAGCCATGATACCGATGTTACGAGTATCTTTTAAAGAAAATGCTCTAGTCATGAGTCAATTTTCTCCTTTCATAATTTTTAAAGTTTTTGAGTAATTTGTCTTTTATAGTGAAAAACTCAAGCTATAAAATAGCTTGATATTCACCCTATAATTACCAACGATAGTGAGCAAATGCTTTGTTAGCTTCAGCCATTTTGTGAGTATCTTCACGTTTCTTAACAGCTGAACCAGTATTATTTGCTGCGTCTAAAATTTCATTAGCTAAACGTTGCTCCATAGTTTTTTCTCCTCTTAAACGAGAATAGTTAACTAACCAACGTAGACCTAATGTTGTTCTTCTTTCAGCACGTACTTCTACTGGTACTTGGTAGTTAGAACCACCAACACGACGAGCACGAACTTCAAGAACAGGCATAATGTTGTTTAATGCTTCTTCGAAAACTTCCATAGCATCACGTCCTGATTTTTCTTTAATTAAATCAAACGCAGAATATAAAATTCTTTGTGCTGTACCGCGTTTCCCATCTAGCATTAATTTGTTAATCAATTTTGTAACTAATTTCGAGTTATAAATTGGATCTGGCAAAACATCACGTTTTGCAACTGGACCTTTACGTGGCATAGAATTTGCCTCCTTTCACAATATTCTTTATCAAATTTTATCTAATTATTTTTTCTCTTTTGGTTTTTTAGCACCGTATAGTGAACGTCCTTGTTTACGGTCGTTAACTCCTGCAGTATCTAAAGCTCCACGGATAATGTGGTAACGTACCCCTGGTAAGTCTTTTACACGTCCTCCACGAATAAGTACAACACTGTGTTCTTGTAGGTTGTGTCCGATACCTGGGATATATGCTGTTACTTCGATTTGGTTTGATAAACGAACACGTGCATATTTACGTAAAGCTGAGTTAGGTTTTTTAGGTGTCATAGTCCCAACACGAGTACACACCCCACGTTTTTGTGGTGAAGAAATGTTAGTTTCTTTCTTTCTTTGAGAGTTATACCCTTTGTTAAGAGCTGGTGAATCTGATTTCGATACTTTTGATTTACGAGGTTTACGAACTAATTGGTTAATAGTTGGCATTTTTCTGGTTTCCTCCTTTCCTCAATATTTATATTTTATGAATCACACTTCCAGGTGATTCATAATTTCAAATTTTTTATAAGCCATAAAATGACTTTACACAGAGCGCTTTTGCACTCACGTATAAAATAATAACACTTTTATTTTTCATTGTCAAGCATTTTTTTAAACTTTTTCACTATCTTTTAAAGCTTTTATCTCAACTTTTTAGTTTTTCACACTTCCAGGTGTATCGAATTTTAAGTTTAAAACTCACATTTCCAGGTGTATCTTAATTGTAATTATCTTTTTATTTCCCCGTCTTCAATAAAGCTATTTAAAAAAATATAGTTTTGTTTTACTTATAAATACTATCTTTTAGCCTCTATAACTGTTATAATTAAACTACTTAATTTATAGGAGGAAGTGAAGTATAATATGATAGAGTTTAAAAACGTCTCAAAACAGTATGACGCTAAATTAGCTTTAGATAATCTTAATTTTACTATTAAAGATGGGGAAATTTTTGGACTAATTGGTCACAATGGAGCTGGAAAATCTACAGCTATAAAAGCCTTAACTAGTATAATTGAAGTTAGTAATGGAGATATTTTCTTTGACAATATAAACTTACGCGATAATCGACTAGAATGTAAAAAGAAAATAGGATATGTCCCTGATAGCCCTGATATATTTTTAACTTTATCACCTTATGAGTATTGGTCTTTAATTGCCAATATTTATGAGCTTGATGAAAAAACAACAGAAGATCGTATATATGAGTATTCTAAGCTATTTAATATGTTAGGAGTTGAACATCAGGAAATAAACTCCTTTTCTCATGGTATGCGTCAAAAAGTTTTTCTTATAGCTGCCCTTCTATCTAATCCTCGATTTTGGATAATGGATGAACCAATGACTGGTCTTGATCCTCAAGCAGCTTTTGATTTGAAAAATCTTATGAAAGAACACACAAAGCAAGGACATAGCGTGTTATTTTCGACACACGTCTTAGAAGTTGCAGAACATCTATGTGATAGAATTGGAATTCTCAGCCATGGTAAGCTTATATTTGTTGGAACGCTTGATGAGTTAAGAGCCCAACACGAAGGAAGCTCATTAGAAGAAATTTATCTTAATCTAATTAAAAATTCTAATCGATATAATCTGGGTGGTGTTTAATATGCGTTGGTCTGTTATAAAAAATTTGTTTTTAACTAATTTAATGTATGTTAATCCTATGCAAACAGCAAAATATAGAAAAAAATATAAGGGAACTGCTGATATTAGAAAGAAAATATTTAATAATCTATTACTTTTAAATATACTTAATATAGTCGTCTTCTATATATTATTCGGTAATTCATTGTTCAGTGGTGTTTTGGCAGGACCTTCTTATAAATATATACTATTATTTTTAATTATAATGACTGCCTTGACACTATCAACAACATTTTTAAATATGTTTTATGAAAGTAAAGATACGAATTCTTTATTACCACTTCCCGTTAGTGAAAAAGAATTATTTACTGGAAAGTTTTTAGTATTACTTTTCCAACTATCTGGATTATTTATTCCAGTAATTGTAATTAACTTCATTATAGCGGTTAATACAGAATTTTCACTAGTACAGATTATAATATCTCTTATTTATTCATTATGTATAATTGCTATTATTTTTGGAGGATTAACATTACTTTTATCTACAATTACATATATACCCAATTTTGAAAAGAATAAAAATAAAATCAATGGTATTATTATAATACTCGGCTTAATATTAGGTGCGGGATATGTTTTCTTGTCTCAAAAACTTGTTTCTAATGATATAATATCTCTACAAAAAAAATATAGCGGAGATTTTTTCTTTGATATATTAACAAAAAAATCTTATGTGAATCTACTTATTTTGATTGTCATTGCTGTTATTATAGCTATTTTAGTAAATACTTTAGTGGCTAAAAAATATTTTAGTGATATTCATAGAATTGCTGGTGTCCATGGCACACACCTAAGCTCCAGACAAAAAGAACAAAAAGAAAGAAGTTCTAAAAATACTTCTCTACGTGTAAAGCTAATCAAACGTAATCTAAGTCTATTTAGTCATGGTACGCTTCTAGCTAATATTTTCTCTAGTTATTTATTATCTATTATTATTTTCGCTGGAGCAATAATAAACATAAGACGTGAAGGTGGATTACAGCTTGGAATTGAATTCTATCCTTTTGCAATTTGTTTTGGATTTTCAATGGCATTACTTATGATGTCTAGTCCTATCAGTTTTACAGGTGTTGCAGTCTCGCTTGAAAAACAAGATTATTATCACTTAAAATCTTTACCGATAGATTTTAAAAAATATATGAAAACAAAATTTATTGTAAGTACATTCCTTCAAATTTCTTTAGGTCTTATTATATTTATAATAATGCTAATATTAACTGGAATATCAATTGAATTACTTATTATTACTATTTTTTCATATAACATTACTGGGATAGCTATAGCATGTTATAGTTTTACTAGAGACTTTAATAAACTTTATCTAAACTGGAATAATATACTTGAACTTAGTACACGAGGTATGAGTCAAATAATACTTGGATTGCTTGGATTCTTATGTTTTATCGGATTAATAATATTGAATGCTGCTACTATTTTCTTACTATTAGAATTTCCAGAATTATCTCATATTCTAGGGATAATTTATACAATATCACTTATAATTACCATCTACTTATGTGCTATAAAAGCAAAAAAACAAGTTTTTGACAAAATATTTTAAATTAAAAAGCAACGTTACAAAATTACCTAACGTTGCTTTTTTCTTATAATTCTCTATTCAAATCTGTATCTATATCTCGATATGGTTTTATATCTTGAACATATTCTAATACACCTTCAAATTCACCTTTTTCATTACGAACTGCTGCATAAGTTGTATGAACAAATTTCCCTCGTGATTCTGATTTAAACCACATCTCATACTTATCTTTTTTTCCTTCTCGAAGATTTTGCATTATTATTTTTACTTTCTCAAAATACTTCGGAGGATGACAAAGTTCTACATTACGTCCAATTTGGCTTGGCACACGAGGAAATATCATTTCTTCTTCACCTATTTGTTTATTATAATATTGAAAAATATCATCTTTATTTACGAAAGTAATTTCCAATGGTAAATGATTCAAAATTAAATTAGCTTGTTCAACAGATAAATAACCTTCTCCAAATTTCTGTTGACTATGTCTATTTATTATTTCCTCTTTTTTATTTGGTTTAAAGGAAATAGTAAATTCCCCTTCTGATGTTTTTATAACTTTTGTAAGTTCATCTTGAACAGTTTCTTCTGCATCTGCATTATCTGCATTTTGTTCAAAATCTTCACGATGTGGAATCCATTCTTCTGCTGGTGTTATTATTGCATAACCATAAGATTTACTATCACGTGCTATAGTTAGCCAATCATCTTGATTAAATGTTTCAAGAAGAATCATAAGTAGGATAGATTCCTCTTTAAAAATCATTTCTTCAAACTCTTTTACAAATGTTTCAAACTTCTCTTTAATTTCTAATATATCTGCGTTTGGAAGCTTCTGAACTTCATTAAGAACTTCTTTAAACAAATCACGAATTTCATCATCAACACCCCACATAACTTTTGGTGGAGCTGTGTGACCATAGCGTTCCATTAAAGGAAACATCAATTCTTCTTTTCGTTTATAATGTATATCAAAAGTTCCTAATAAGTTTAATTGACGATTTAATCCTTTTAATACCGCTCCTCGCGTTTCCTCATCTTCGACATTTTTATAATTATCTAAAATACGACGGATACGAATAATAGCAGCTCTAAAAGCTAGGTTCTCTTGTTTAAAAACTCGAACCGGATGCCCTGGATGTTCACTATCAGTTACTTCAACATCTTTTATTGCACCTTTAAATAAATTAGCATGAACGTTACATAGTTTCATAACATCTTCAAAGGTAACTCCAGAATCAGAGTTCATAAGTTCATGTTCCATTAAGCTGATTTCTATTGCAGAAACACCTGTAAAGTGTCTGTCAAATTCTTCTTGAACACTCTCTGCACTTTCTCCATTATGAAGCCTAAGTAATATATCTTTTAATACTTCTATTCTTTTTTCAGCCATTAGTCTAACCCCACTACTTCATAACCATTCATCTCTAACGTTGAAATGATTGTTTCCAATTTAATCCCCGCTAATTTAGAACCCATTTTTAATGAAGTTTTTCTTCCAACCGTATTTCTCATAATTGGATTCGCTAATGGTTTAAATCCTAAATCAACCAAGATATCTAATACCTCTGGGTGTTTATCAACTACCTGTGCAACAGGTATACTTACATCAATTATATTATCCATTTCCCTTACCTCACTAGCTTATTTTATCACTATAATTATAACATAAGGCATTGATAATCGCTATCAAAAATTATTAAAGAAAATAAAGAAGATTAGCATATTTCTACTAATCTTCCTCTATACTTTCTAGATTAACTAATAACAAAAACTAGTATTCTCTATAAATTTTTATTATAGAGAATAATTATAAATTATTTCTCCATTCAAGAAGTTTTTCTACATCTTCTTGTTTAATATAATTACTAGCCACCGCTTCTTCTATTAAGAAATTGTAATTTGTTAATGTATGATATTCTACACTATCTGTTGCAAAGGCATCTTGTGCTTTTTTAAGTTCATAACTAAAAATTGCAACTACTCCTAGAACCTCAGCTCCAGCTTCTTCTAATGCTTTTGCAACTTTTAATGAAGAAAGCCCTGTTGATATCAAGTCCTCTATAATAACAACTTTTTGTCCTTCTAGTAATCGACCTTCTATTTGATTTGTTTTACCATGTTTTTTAGCAGAATCTCTTACATAAATCATTGGAAGATCAAGCACTTCACTTACCCATGCTGCATGAGGAATACCCGCTGTTGCAGTTCCTGCTACTACTTCTACTTCTGGAAATTTTTCTTTAATAACTTTGCTCATTCCGGCAGCAATTTCACGACGAATTTTTGGATATGACATTGTAATTCTATTATCACAGTAAATTGGTGATTTAATTCCTGACGTCCAAGTAAAATAATCATTTGGTCTTAATGCTACCGCTTCTATATCTAACAAATGTTTCGCTATTGTTCTTTCTAAAGTCATGTTCATTCTCCTTTTAATATTTCTTCGTAAATTGTTCTTTTATTAAGTTATAAACTTCAAGTGGATTTTTAGCTTTTGTTATTGAACGTCCTACTACAATGTGAGTACTACCCTCACAAGCTGCACGTTCTGGTGTTGCTACACGCTTTTGATCACCTATTTCATCAGTCTCAAGTCTTATACCAGGTGTTACTTTTAAAAATTCTTCTCCACAATTTTCTTTAATTACTTTCGCTTCCCATACAGAAGATACTACACCATCTAGACCAGCTTTTTTAGCAAGTTTTGCATAATTTATTACACTTTCTTCTAGACTTACACCTACTAACTGCTCTTCTTTTACTTGTTTTTCAGAAGTAGATGTTAATTGTGTTATTGCTATAACATTAGTTTCCGGGCTTCCACCTTCTATCATTCCACGTTTTGCAGCAGAAAGCATCTCATATCCTCCTGCTCCATGAACAGTAAGTATATCTACTTTGAATTGTGCTAAACCTTTTGTAGCTCCATAAACTGTATTTGGAATATCATGCAGTTTTAAATCTAAAAAGACTTTATGTCCTAAAGATTTTATTTTTTCCAATACTACTGGACCATTTTGAAGATACAGTTCCATTCCTACTTTTACGAAAAGTTTTTCATCTCCAAATTTTTCTAAGAAATTTATAGTATCTTCCAGCGTAGGAAAGTCTAATGCTATTATTACATCTTTATTCATGATTATTCTCCTTTTCATTTATTTATAAGCGCGCCCGCGCAACTCTAGTATATGCTCAACTCCAAGTTCATCAAGTGCTGATTCGAGCTTGTCGATAATTTTTGGACAAGCATATGGGTCTGTAAAGTTTGCTGTTCCAACTGCTACAGCACTGGCTCCTGCCGAGATAAAATCAATTACATCCCATTCATCCATAATACCACCCATTCCTATAATTGGAATATTGACAGCTTGACTTACTTGATAAACCATTCTTATTGCTACGGGTTTAACCGCTGGCCCCGATAACCCTCCAGTTACATTAGCTATTATAGGTTTCCCTGTTTTTCTATCTAACCTAACTCCAACTAAAGTATTAATCATTGTAATTCCGTCTGCTCCACCTTCTTCTACAGCTTTCGCCATAGCTACTATGTCTGTAACATTCGGTGAAAGTTTGACGTATACTGGTACACTCGAAACTGCTTTTACTTTTTGTGTAAGATTTTTTGCTGTTTCTGGATCAGTTCCAAATTGAATACCACCGTGTTTGACATTAGGACATGAAATATTTAATTCTAAGGCATAAACATTTGGTGCCTTACTAATATGTTCAGCAACATAAACATAATCATCTATTTCGCTACCTGCAACATTAGCAATTATAGGAACATCATATTTTTCTAACTCTTTTAATTTAGTTTCCATTATTTTATGAACACCTGGATTTTGTAATCCAATCGCATTTAACATCCCACTTGATGTTTCTGCAACCCGTGGAGTTGGATTTCCAAAACGTGGTTCTTTTGTCGCTGCTTTTATCATAATTGCACCTAATTTTGACAAATCATAAAAATTCGCATATTCTAATCCAAAAGCAAAACACCCCGATGCAGGCATTACTGGATTTTTAAGATCTAAGCCTGGTAATTTTACTCTTAATCTTTCGCTCATATTTCCTCCTATAATGCTATTTCTTTCGAGTCATAGACTGGTCCATCATAACAAACTCTTGAGATACTTCCATCTTGTTTTTCACAAACACAGGCATAGCACGCACCAACACCACAGGCCATTCTCTCTTCTAATGAAATATAGCCCATGTTTTCTTTATCCATTTCAGTTAGTGCTTTTAACATTGCCAGTGGTCCACAGCTATAGTATTTATCATACTTAATTTTCTTATCTTCAATAACATTAGTAACAAAGCCTGCTTCACCATAACTTCCATCAGCAGTTGCTACATAAGTTGTTCCTAATTCTGCGAATTTTTCTTCATAAAAAACATCTTTTTTATTATTAAAACCTAGTATATGAATAGTATTTATCCCTGCATTTCTGAACTGCTTTGCAAGTTCATATAAGGGCGGCACGCCAATTCCTCCGCCTACTAAAAGTGCTGTTTGACCTTTTTCTAATGAACTTATATCATATCCTTTCCCTAAAGGTCCTAGTACATCTACTAAATCTCCAGGCTTCAACTCAGAAATCTTTATTGTCCCTGCACCATCCGCGCGATAAATCATCACAAAGGTGTTCTTATCCTTATTAATTTCACAAATTGAAATAGGTCTTCTTAGTAAAAACTCATAACCATTATTTACCTTTATATTAACAAATTGGCCTGGAGTATTCATTTCACAAACTATGTCGCCATGTAATTCTATTCTAAATATTTTATCAGCAATCTTTTCGTTACTTACTACTGTTGTTAAATAAGTATCCATCTACACACTCCTTCTCATGAAAAAGGAGAAGATAACTTTAAATATTGATTTTATAAAATCAAATCTATCAAGTTAACTTTCTCCCCTTTTCATTAAATTTTTATAGCTATTAATCCCACTCTATATAAGCAGCTTCTACTTTTATAACTTCATATAATTTCTCTTCATTTTCTACTAAGTCCCTTATTATTTCTTTGAACTTTTCTGCTTTAATTTCATTTTCTGGTGAATAATCGTAGTACGCTGTAAACATTCCTGCTTCTGGATCAAAATCTATCCCCTCTAATATTTCTGGATAATTTTTCCAAAGATAATAATTGAAAAATGCCTCCCAGTTATACCCATTCATATAAGCATCTTCACAAAGTTCATTCATTTTTTCACCGATATTAAATGGTTTATCATGTTCAATATTAAAAGTGATATTAATTATATTGCCATATTTCAAGATTTTCACATAATCCATACTTTTACTCCTATAGTGGTAAGATATTAAATAAGATTGACTCTAATACTTTTAGTAAAGCATCTGCTGTATCAAGTGATGTTAGACATACAATTTCTTGTTCACTTGCTACACGGCGAATCTTAAAGCCGTCTTTTGTTACATCTTTATCTTTTGATGTTGTATTAACTACTACGTCAACATCTCCATTGTAAATTGCATCTAAAACACTATACTCACTTTGATTAATTTTTCCGACAGCAGTTACTCGTAAACTATTTTCTTCTAAGAACTTCGCTGTTCCCTCAGTCGCTAGTAGGTTATATCCAATGTCAGAGAAGCGCTTAGCAATGTTCAGTGCTTCTTGTTTATCATCATCACTTATCGTAAATAAGATATTTCCTTGATCGCTTATTTTAATACCTGCTGCAAGTAGTCCTTTATATAGAGATTTTTCTAAAGTAGAGTCACTTCCCATTACTTCTCCTGTTGATTTCATCTCAGGCCCAAGGGTTGTATCAACATCTTTAAGTTTTTGGAAACTAAATACTGGAACTTTAGTATAAACATTTGTACTTTCTGGTAATAACCCTGTCTCATACCCTTTAGATTTAAGTGTTTCTCCTATAATTGCACCAGCTGCAAGCTTAGCCATCGGCACTCCTGTAATTTTACTTAAGAATGGCACAGTACGTGAACTACGTGGATTTACTTCAAGAACAAATACTTCACCTTTGCTTATTACATACTGGATATTTAATAATCCAACAATATTCAATCCTTTTGCCAACTTAATAGTATATTCTATAAGCTTATCTTTTTCATTTTGAGTTAATGTTTGCGGCGGGTAAACTGCTATTGAGTCTCCAGAGTGAACCCCTGCTCGTTCAATATGTTCCATAATACCTGGAATTATAACTGTTTCGCCATCGCTGATTGCATCAACTTCAATTTCACGTCCTACTAAGTAACGGTCAGTTAATACAGGATGTTCTGGGCTTAATTTAACTGCTGTTTTCATATAACGACGTAATTCTGATTCTTCATAAACAATTTCCATAGCACGCCCACCAAGTACGTAAGAAGGTCTTACTAATACTGGATAGCCGATTTCCTCAGCATTTTTAACTGCTGTTTCTACATCAAAGGCCGTTTTTCCTAATGGTTGTGGGATTTCGAGCTTGCGTAATAATTCTTCGAACTTATCTCTATCTTCCGCGTTATCAATTTCTTCTAACGCTGTTCCTAATATTTTTACACCATGTTTTTCTAATTTTGCAGCAAGATTAATTGCTGTTTGTCCACCGAATTGAACCACAACTCCAATTGGATTTTCATGGTTAATTATTGCCATTACATCTTCTTCTGTTAATGGTTCAAAGTAAAGTTTATCAGAAATTGTAAAGTCTGTTGATACCGTCTCAGGGTTATTGTTAACGATAATCGCTTCATAACCTGCATCTTTAATCGCCATTACAGCATGCACTGTTGCATAGTCAAACTCTACCCCTTGACCTATACGAATTGGCCCAGACCCAAGAACAACAATTTTCTTTTTATCACTAACAATAGATTCTTCTTCTTGCTCATAACTTGAATAGAAGTATGGTGTTTCTGATACGAATTCTGCTGCACAGGTATCTACCATTTTGAACACTGGTGTAATATTTTTTTCTTGACGTAGTGTATAGATTTCATCTTCTGTAGTATTCCAACGATGAGCAATTACTTTGTCAGAAAAACCATATTTTTTAGCATATTCTAATAAATCTGTATTACCTACATTATCTTTCAAATCATGTTCGATATCGATAATATTTTGCATTTTTTCTAAGAAAAACATATCTATTTTAGTTATATCATGGATATCTTTTGTACTTTGTCCACGACGTAGCGCTTCTCCAATGAAGAATAATCTCTCATCACCTGCTTGTTTTACTTTATCCAAAATTTCTTCTAAAGTAAACTCATCACCATTAGGTAATCCTAAATGATGAACTCCGTATTCAAGAGAACGGATAGCTTTTAATAAACTTTCTTCATAAGTTCTACCCATCGCCATAACTTCCCCAGTAGCTTTCATCTGAGTTCCAAGTTTTCGATCAGCATTTTCAAACTTATCAAACGGGAAACGTGGGATTTTACTTACAACATAGTCAAGTGTTGGCTCGAAACATGCATAAGAATTTTTTGTAACTGGGTTTATAATCTCATCTAGTGTTAACCCAACTGCAATTTTTGCTGCAATTTTTGCAATTGGATATCCTGTAGCTTTTGAAGCTAAAGCTGATGAACGTGATACCCTTGGATTTACTTCAATAATATAGTATTTGAATGATTCTGGATCAAGCGCAAGCTGAACATTACATCCACCTTCAATTTTTAATGCGCGAATAATCTTTAATGACACATCACGCAACATGTGATACTCTCTGTCCGTTAATGTTTGAGATGGCGCTACTACAACTGAATCCCCTGTATGAATACCAACTGGATCAATATTTTCCATATTGCATACTACAATCGCAGTGTCATTTGAGTCACGCATTACTTCATATTCAATTTCTTTAAATCCAGCTATAGATTTTTCTAATAAACATTGTGTTACTGGTGAGTAATGTAATCCACTACTAACAATTTCTTCTAAATCTTTTTCGTTATAGCAGATTCCTCCTCCAGTTCCTCCCATCGTAAACGCTGGACGAACAATTACTGGATAGCCAATCTCAGCGACAAAATCATATGCTTCTTCTACAGTTGTAATAATCGCAGATTCTGGAACTGGTTCATTAAGTTCATTCATAAGATTTCTGAATAATTCACGGTCCTCCGCTTGTTCAATCGAACTAAGTTTAGTTCCTAATAATTCCACTCCATATCTATCTAATACACCACTTTTGTGAAGTTCTACTGCAAGGTTAAGTCCTACTTGTCCTCCCAATGTCGGTAGCAGCGCATCAGGACGCTCTTTTCTTATAATTTTACTAACAAACTCCAAAGTTAATGGTTCCATATAAACTTTGTCTGCTATTTCTTTATCTGTCATTATCGTCGCTGGGTTAGAGTTTACTAAAATAACTTCATATCCTTCTTCTCTTAAAGAAAGACACGCTTGTGTTCCAGCATAGTCAAACTCTGCAGCTTGACCGATTGTAATCGGCCCAGATCCTATTACTAAAATAGTTTTTATATCATTACGTTTTGGCATTTTTATTCTCCTTAATTTAGCATTGATACTTTTTAAATTCTTACTATAATTCTGTATTATTTTTTACTTTCTTTAAATTCTCTCATATTATCGATAAATTGATCGAATAAGTAGTTAGGGTCGTGTGGTCCTGGTGATGCTTCAGGATGGTATTGTACTGAAAATACTGGATATTTTTTATGACGAACACCTTCACATGTTTTATCATTTACTGAAAGATGTGTAAGTTCTAACTCTGTATCTTTTAATGAGTCAATATCAACGCTATATCCATGGTTTTGTGATGTTATATCAACTTTACCTGTAAGTAAATTTTTAACCGGGTGATTAGCCCCACGATGTCCAAATTTTAATTTATAAGTTTTCGCACCAGCCGCAAGAGATATAAGTTGATGCCCCATACAAATTCCAAAAATTGGAATCTTTGGCATAACTTCTTTAAGCATTTCAATAGTTTCTGGAACATCTGTTGGATCTCCAGGTCCATTACTAAGCATTATTCCATCTGGATTTAGTCTGAATATTTCCGCAGCAGTTACATTATGAGGTACTACTACAATATCACAGTTGCGCTCGTTTAATTCTCTTAAAATACCTGATTTCATCCCAAGGTCTACTAATACAACTCTATATCCGCTACCAGATGATAAAAATGCTTTAGGTGTTGAAACTTGTTCAATTTGATTTGTTGGTAAATTAGTAGCTCTTAATTTTTCCAATTCTTCTGTTGGATCCATGCAAAGATCCGTAATTATCCCTTTAATTGTGCCGTGTTCTCTTATCTTTCTAGTTAAACTACGTGTGTCTATTCCTGAAATCCCCGGTATATCTAATTCCTTTAAAACCTCATCTAAACTATATTCTGTTCTAAAGTTTGATGGCTTTTTACAAACCTCACGAACAACTAAACCTTTAATACTTGGATTAATTGTTTCAAAGTCATCTCTATTTACTCCATAATTTCCGATTAAAGGATAAGTAAATGTAACTATTTGACCGTTGTATGATGGGTCTGATAATGTTTCTTGGTATCCTGTCATTCCTGTATTAAATACTACCTCTCCTGCCATAGCCTTATTCGCACCAAAACCATAGCCTTTATAAACCGTTCCATCTTCTAATATTAGCTGTCTATCGTAACTGTACATAGCTTTTCTCACTTTCTTAGTTTTTCATATTATTAAATTTTATATCTTATATATCAAATACTTCTGAATCTTTATAAGCCACTTTCCCTTCGCTTAACGTTAAGACCGGTATTCCGTAAATTTCTTCACCTACATATGGTGTATTACGACCTTTTGATAAGAATTTTTCTGGATCAATTTTTAATGATTTTTCTAAATCAATTACTACTAAATCTGCATATCCATTTTCTTCTAGGCGACCATAAGGTAATCCAAATGTATCTGCTACTTTTTCAGTCATTAATTTCACTAATAAATCTAGTGAGAACACTCCAGTTTTCACAAATTTTGTATAAAGTTGGCTAAATGCTGTTTCACTACCAACAATACCAAAAGCTGCTTTGCGCATTGTTAAGTCTTTTTCATGTGTTGCGTGTGGTGCATGGTCTGTAGCAATAACATCGATTGTACCATCTAATAGTCCCGCTATTAAAGCATTTCTATCTTCTTGCGCACGTAAAGGTGGATTCATTTTCCACATTCCATTATCTTCTGGAATATCCATTTCATCACTTATAAGATGGTGTGGACAAACTTCGCATGTAACTTTTATTCCTGCTGCTTTTGCTTCTCTTACAACACGTACTGATTCTTTTGTTGATACGTGGCACACATGATAATGACAACCTGCTGCTTCTGCTAGTAATACATCACGTGCAATTTGAACACTTTCACAAACTGATGGTATGCCTGGAAGATTAAGCTCACGACTACGACGACCACAATGCATACATCCGCCACGAATTAGTGAATTATCTTCACAGTGTGCAACGATTGCTTTGTTTAATTTTGCGGCTACCATCATTGACTCATACATCATGTTGGCATCTTGAACACCACGACCGTCATCACTGAATGCAAAAACATAATCTGCTAATTCCTCAAACTCGGCATAATCCTTTCCAAGTTCACCTTTTGTTATTGCACCATATGGAATAGCACGGATAACGCTATCTCGTTCGATAATATCAAGTTGAATTTTTAGGTTTTCATAGTTATCTGGCACTGGATCTAAGTTTGGCATTGGCATAGCTGTTGTAAATCCACCACGAGCTGCTGCACGAGATGCATGATAAATATTTTCTTTATATTCAAATCCAGGTTCTCTCCAGTGAACATGAACATCTATAAAACCAGGAGAAACAAACTTTCCTTCTAAATCTAAAACTTTCTCAACATTTTCTTGGATATTTTTATCAATTTTCACGATTTTCTTATCATCAATCAAAATATCTTTACTTACTAGAACCCCATTTTCTAAAATTTTACCATTTTTTAAAAGTAGCATATCTTTTCTCCTTCTTATAAATTATTGTCTCTTATTATTTTTTCAATCATTGCTTGGCGCATAAACATACCATTCTTCATCTGTTCAAAGATTACAGACTTAGGTGCTTCAACTAACTCAGTATCAATTTCCATTCCACGGTTAACTGGTGCAGGATGCATTACTATTGCATTTTCTTTTAATTTTTCATAACGCTGCTTTGTTAAGCCATAATTACTATGATATTCCTCTTTTGAAAGCCCCATTTTTGAATCATGCCTTTCATGTTGAACACGCAGTAACATACAAACATCTACTTTATCTATAATCTCATCAAAATCAACTACATCTCCTAAAGTTTCATCTTTGAAGATATCTGGACATACAAATTTGACTTTAGCCCCTAATCTTGTCAACATATTATAATTACTTCTTGCAACTCGAGAATTTTTAATATCACCAGCAATTATAATGTTTAAATTTTCAAATGTTCCAAACTTTTCGTACATTGTCATTAGGTCAAGTAGACACTGACTTGGATGTTCTCCACTTCCATCACCACCGCTTAAAATTGGTATATTTAAGTTTGATAATTCATTGTAATATGCATCTTGGCTATGGCGAATAACCAACATATTGCAACCTAACATCTCCAATGTTTTACAAGTATCATAAAGTGTTTCTCCCTTATTAACTGATGATGTTGCTGCATCAAAATTTATAACATTAAGTCTATGTTTGTGCTCTGCAACCTCAAAACTGTGTTTTGTACGCGTTGAATTTTCAAAGAATAAATTCGCTACATAAAGGTCTTCTCTAGCTTCTACCCTAGCTCCATTCTTAAGTTCTAAAGCACGAGTTATAAGTTCGTACACCTCTTCATTTGTTAAGTCTGACATTTTTACTATGTTCTTCATAGTGTTCCTCCGTTTTTTAATAAAAAATACCTTGCGTCCAAAGACAACAAGGTATGATTTCATAATCAACTTAAATTTAAATTCTGGTTATAGACACACTAAAACTTGGTTATATCTAAATACAGCTATACTATTCTAGTATATACTTTAAATTCAATCCCTTGTTAGCCTCTCTGGACTAGCTTAAAAAGACTTATATTTAAATTAATAATATTTCTTCACTTTTATCAACTTCTTTAAGATAAACTTTAACATTCTCTTTTTTCGAAGTTGGGATATTTTTTCCAATATGATCTGCACGAATCGGAAGTTCACGGTGACCACGATCAACTAATATTGCAAGTCGAATAGCTTTAGGACGACTAACATCCATAATTGCATCAATAGCAGCACGTACAGTTCTTCCAGTATATAGTACATCATCAACAATAATAACAACTTTTTTATTCAAATCAAGTTTAAACTTTGGTGTTGTAATTTCAGGCTCAAAACTTTGCTTTTCAAGATCATCACGATAAAACTTAATATCTAAACTTTCAACTGGAATATTAATATTTTCAATCTCACCAATCTTTTGTTTTAATCTTTTAGCAATATAAATTCCTCTTGTTTGAATTCCTACTAAAACTATTTCTTCTAATTTATTTTGTTCAATAATTTCATTAGCAATTCTTGTAATCATTCTTGAAATCATTACTTCATCAAAAAGAACTCTTTTTTTCATACTTCACCTCAAAAAAATAACCTACTCATAAGAGCAGGACAGCATATTTAAACTAGGTATATTCATTCCAATAAAACTAATCTTTGCTGACCTCTCTGGATCACATTAAAGATATATTATTTAAATTATTATTAGTATATATTATATTAGTAGAAATGTCAAATATTTACCTACCAACTTTGACTTAATAAAAGTAAAAAACAATGGTATAATTACTTTATACAATAACTTAATTGAACGGAGAAAACTATGCTTTCGCTACTTATTAAAGAAGAAATTAAAAATTACTTTCCTGAGATGGTAAAATTACGTCGATATATGCATATGAATCCAGAAGTATCATTTCATGAAAAGAATACAGCAAAATTTATTGAAAATTATTTACGAGAATTAGGTATTAACGATATTAAAACAAATATTGGTCTTAATGGTGTTGTAGCACGAATCAAAGGAAAAAACTCAAGTAAAACTCTTGCTTTTAGAGCTGACTTTGACGCGCTCCCTATCAACGATGAAAAAGATGTTGACTACAAATCTAAAATTCAAAATACCATGCATGCCTGCGGTCATGATGGCCACACAGTATCTTTACTTGCTACTTGCAAAGTTTTAATGGAAAACATCGATAAACTTCCTCATGATATTGTCGCAATTTTCCAATATGGTGAAGAACAAGCTCCTGGTGGCGCTAAACCAATGATTGATGCCGGTTGTTTAGAAAATGTTGATGCAATCTTTGGCGCTCATCTTTGGACTCCGCTTCCGCTAGGAACTTTAGGCTATGGCTATAGTGAGCTTTGTGCAGCTGCTGATAAATTTGAAATAAAAATTACTTCTGATAAAAATTCAAATTTAATTGCTGCAGATTTTATATCACAAACACAACAAATAGTTTCGCGCTTTGCAAAGCCACGAGAAACTCTAGTAATTACCTTTGGAAAATTAGAAAGTACTAAAAATAATGCTAGTATTACTGGAACAATACGTCACTTTAATAAAGAACTTCATAAAATGGTAATGTCTAAACTAAAAAAACTTTGTCTATCACTTGAAAAAGAATATGAAAACACAACTATAGAATTTATCTACTATGGTGGCTATCCGCCACTTATAAATCATAAATGGGGCGTTGAAGAAATTATAGCGACGACTTCTGTTATACTGCCAGAAATAAAACTTAAAGAAATCGAGCCACTAATGATTGGTGAAGATTTTGCATATTATCTAGAAAATATTCCTGGGGCACTCTTCCTTATCGGTGCTGGTAATAACACTTTTGCTAAATATCCTCATCATCACCCAAAATTTGATTTCGAAGAAAAAGTTATGGCGCATACTGCTTCAATATTTCTCAACTTAGCGTTTAATGCTGATAAAGTTATTAAAAATCTTAAGGAGGAGCAATAATATGGAAAAGTACAGACTCTCTATTTTTGGAAAAGGTGGTCATGGTGCAGAGCCTAATGAAGCAATTGATACAACCATTATTGCCAGTGAATTTGTTAGAAAAAGTACAAAATATAAAAATATAGAGATAATTTCTGTTAACAGTGGCACTTCCTTTAATGTTATCTCTGGAAAAGCAGAAATTATTTTAGAAACTGATAACTTAAATAAAATAAAAAATTTAATAGAAGCTATTCTAGTTTATTACGGAGAAGAAACTACATACGATTTAACCTGTTTATAAAAAAATAGAAGTTACTTAATTTTTCTTAAGTAACTTCTATTCTTTAATTTAAAATCTTTTCTATTCTTTCTTGTAACTCTGGTACTACTTCTTCAAGAAACCAAGGATTATTATTATGCCATCGGAAATTTAGTGGTGATGGATGAACTATTGGAAAATACGTTGGTAAATATTTTTTATAGTTCTTAACAGTTTCTGTTAAATTTTTTTCCTTCCCATCTTTTAAGTAGTAATCTTGAGCATATTTTCCTACTAAAACAATAAGTTCAACATCCGGCATTAACTCTAATACTTTAGCATGCCATCTAGATGCAAAATTTTTTCTCGGTGGCAAATCTCCACTTTTTCCTTTTCCAGGATAATAAAAATCCATAGGAACTACTCCGATTAACCCGGAATTATAAAATATTTCATTATCAATTCCCATCCACTCTCTTAATTTCACACCACTTTTGTCATTAAAGAATATTTTACTCTCCTGTGCTTTTAGTCCTGGCGCTTGACCTATTATCAATATTTTAGCAGTTCTAGGCGCAAAAAAGAGTGGTTCAATTCCCTTATCTGAATATCTCTTATTATCAATATCTGACATTATATCTTTTTTTAATTGTTCAAACTTTTTATCCAAAATATTTCTCCCTCTATAACAACATTATTTTTTAGGAAACCATGGAAAGACTCTGTTTACTCTAGCACAATATTCAATATACTTTTCTCCAAAAGCCTCTTTCAACCACTTTTCCTCTGTAAGTTTTAAGAGAATTGTCATATAGAACCAATATAATATTGGGAGTACAAGTAACCAAAGATTAGCTTCTATCAATAACATTCCTGTAAAAACAAAGAAAAATGCAGAATATATCGGATTCCTTACAACAGCATAGACTCCTTTAGTCAAAAGAATATTATCTTTTATTGCCTTTACCATTTTTTGTGAAAATACAGCCTGTAGCCATAATGTTACTCCTAATAAAATAGATAATATACCGAAAAATATCATAATCAATCTCAATTCGCTAATTTCCCCTGAATTTAGACTTCCTTTTTCAGATATATATATTGATAAAACTGTTACAATTAAACAACTCAATACATAAACTGGACCAATCCCTAATACAGACATCTTTATCTTTTTCATTGGTTCCCCCCTCCCACTAAGCTTAGATATTACTTCCTAATCAACTCAACTGCAACCTTAAAAAACTTTAAAAGGAACGGCTAAAGATAATTATAAAATACTAAAATATATATCGTTTTAGTTACTAACTTTTAGCTTATTAGATAATTCCAAAAAATATTTATCTCTTAATATCTTTCTTAAGTTTTTATTTAACTGTATTTTGGTTAGGCAAAATGACTCATAATCTAAATCGAATACTTTTTTAGTTTTATCAGTAAATAAATATTTTAAATCTGATACTTTTAAAGCCTTTTCATAATTCTCTTCACTAACTAATTTATCTATTCTATTATCTAATTCATTGATTTTTTCATCTATGTTTATTTCTTCTAAAAGTTTAGAAAAATAATTTTTTATAGCTTCCTCATTATATATTGAATCTTTTTTATCAGTGTATAACAATTTTAATTGTTTATTATCAATTGTAAATCTATTTTCATCTATAAGAAATTTTATACTTTTATTAATTATAAGATTTTTTTTGGTTTTTATTTCTTTTATTACCTCCCCTTGAAAGTTTTGTATTCGTTCATAACATTCATCAGCAGAAAAATTAACTTCTAACACACTTTCTAATATTTCTTTTGTAATTAAAAACATCTCTATTTCATTAAAATCTAAATGATATACATTATTTTCTTCATATTTTTTCAAAGTTTCTTCACCGTGGTAGTCTCTATCAATTATTCCGTATACATTCCCATCAAATAAAGTAGATTTGTTAAAAGCTTTTGTATAGTTAATAACATCCTTATGTCCACCTACTGGTATTACTACGATTTCATTTTCAAATAAAGTTGTATAAACTTTGTAATCTAAACTTTCTTTATTACCCTCACAAAAAAGAATATTTTTTCGTGCACCAAGCAATTCAATTACTAGTTCTTTAGGTATACCTTCTAATTCTCCAGATATTTTTTTTAAATCCCAATCTTTATTTCCATCATACTTTTTACACCAATAAATAGAATGTGAATTTCTAGATGAAATAAATTCTAAGTTATGAGATATATATATAAATCTACAATCTATCCTATATTCTTCCAGTAAATACCAAAGTCTATTATAGATTGATGGATTAAGAAAAGTCTCTGGTTCATCTACAATTATATACGCATCTTTTGGTGCAAATAATGTAACCATAATATAAAACAACGATACTTTTTCTCCTTCACTCATTGAATTTAAATTATATTCTTTACCATTTTTTTCTGGAATAAGTTTTCTCTTATTCGTATCATATTTCAACTCTATATCCGAATAGAATTTTTTCCAAATTTCTAATAACTTAGTATATTTTACTTCAGAGTCCTTATTATTTACTATTTTATCCGCCCCTGCTCTTGCTAAATCATTTATTATTGCACTAATATGATACGAAAAGACTTCTGATAACTCAGTAACTTTGTTAGAAACTAAATAGTCTTCTTCATAATTTTTATCATTAAAATTTTTTTTCTGTATGTTCCTAATATTTTCTTCGTCCGAGAAACTAATGTCTTGTTTTTGTAAGAAAAATAATATTTTTTGTGCAGGAATAACAATAATTCCATCTGCATCACTTTTTTTAAAATGTGCTGCTAGAGCTGATTTCCCTGAACCGTTTGCTCCTACTATAATAGTATTAGATTCATTAAATATTCTCAGATACTTTAATCTTTCTATTTCTTCTGAAAAATTTTCTAATATTTTTTTAAACTCTATTTTATCTTCATCTACAATTAGTGAACCCTTGTAGTATAAATTATCAATATGTCTAGAATTACTACTAATAAATTGTTCTAGGATATTTCTCTCTCTAAAAGAATCTTCTTCATTAATAATTTTTATTAAATCATTAATTACTTCATTATATTTAGAATTAAAATTATTCGGGTTAGTTCCTTCTTCTGAATATTCTATATTACTTATATTTTTATTTATTTTCTTTATTTTTTCAATAAAATCTTTTAATTCCATAATTTTCTCCTTAATACTTTACTTCCTAATTAACTCCACTACCGCCTCTACAGCCGCTGTTCCAGGGAACATATCTATTGGTTGAATACGTCTAATTTTGTATTTTCTAGTAAGTACTTTTAAATCTCTAGCCAATGTTGATGGGTTACAACTAACATAAACTATTTTCTTCGCATCTACATCTAATAAATTCTTTGCTAAATGACCTAAACCTGTTCTTGGTGGATCAACTATTGCAACGTCAAAATTAATTCCTTTTTTCTTCCAACGAGGTACAATTTTGTTAGCATCACCTGCTACATATGTACAATTCGTTAAATTATTTAACTTAACATTATTATTTGCATCTTTTATAGCATCTTCTACTATATCCACTCCATATACTTCATGACATTTACGACTCACATATTGTCCAATTGTCCCCACACCGCAAAAAGCATCAAGAACTATATTCATTTCTCTCAAATCAGCAAATTCTACCACTTTATCGTAAAGTTTTTTTGTCGCTCCAGGATTAAGTTGGAAAAATGATTTAGCTGATAACTCATATTTAATATCACCAATTTTTTCAACAATATAATCCGAACCATATAAAGTTATGTTTTCACTACCCATTACTAGATGATCGTTATCATTCGTTACATTCAGCACTATACTCTTAACTATAGCTTCACGTTTAATCTCATTAACAACTTTATCTAAATTTTTAATTTTATCCGTATTAGCTACAAATGTTAGCTGAACATCTCCATTATAAAATGAAGTGCGAGTTGAAATATATTTTACGCCATAAGTCTTTTTATTTGTAGAAATTTCTACTTTGTATTTTCCTAAACACTTTTTAGCAAGATTAGTAATCTTATTACCATTTTCATGTAGTGCAATATCCTCATTTATTTCTACAAGATCATTGCTTCCTTCTTTATACAAGCCCGCGATTACACGTCCATTACGAACAGCAAGAGGAAACTGATTTTTATTACGATAATGTTCTATCATAGGCGATGCTAAAGTTTTTAGAACCAATTTATCTGGTTTTGGTAATTTATAATACTTATCAAAAGCATCTAATAAAATATTACGTTTATATTCTAGTTGTTTTTCGTAACTAACATGAGCTAACCCATATGCTCCACTTTCTGCATATTCTTTTTTTACCTCTACTCTATATGGACTCGCCTCTTTTACTTTAACTAATTTTCCTATAATATATTTTGGGGTTTCTTCCATAATTTCACAGACAATTACCTCATCTGGAAGAGCACCTTTTACAAATGTAATTTTCTTTTTGTAATAACCTATTCCCTCACCATTAATACCAATTTTTTTAATTGTTAAAAGGACATTTAATTTTTTACCACTATTTTTCTTTTTCATTTTAACCTCTTCATAAAGATAAGCTGAAGAGAAGTAAACTACTCCTACCTCAGCTTATAATTTTTATTTTATAGTTTTAATTTCGTTATCTAATTCTTCTACTAAAGCAATTAATCTGTCAATTTGAGTTAAATCAACCTTTTCAGGTTCAATATTTTCTAGTTCACTCGCAAAATCTTCAAATTTAGTTTTTAATTCTTCTAAAATATTATTAGGCATGATATTCTCCTTTTTTCTTCTCTATTCCATTATAATATAAATCGCCAAAAATTCAACTCATAATACTAAATTACTAAAAGTTTTTTAATATCTCTTGATTTTCAATGTATCTTTTTATAATTTTTTAATAT
>ERZ773055.300-NODE-300-length-32388-cov-7.217425_pt1 | contig 32388 bp, 30 predicted proteins | sample MGYA00580515_ERZ773055 | MGnify/ENA primary metagenome ERZ773055 (study PRJEB29015, sample SAMEA2737993) | human oral metagenome | biome: human oral; feature: human-associated habitat; material: dental | place: China | collected 2064 ...
CAAGCCACCCAAAGTAAGTAACCCAGCTATATGCTGAATACGATGCATCGTTGACACGCTGTTTGATTTTCTTCATATCCATTTTTTCAACTCCATTCTGTTAAACACACGTTATATTTCTTCATCATTTCTTTCAAATCGGGAGAACTTTGTCTGCCTAACCACTTTATCAGCTCTGTCTTTTCACTACATGCGGGAGCAGATGCAACCATCATTGCCGCGAACTCGTAGGGAATCCTCATGACCACACTTTTGCTTCCACAGTCGGTAAACACGCTGATTCGTGGTACTCCATCCTGCCTCATCAGTATTTCACTCCGATGTAATCTAAAAACGCAGACATGCCTAGCTGATTCATGCAGTAGTTGTAAATCTCCGGATGTGTTTCTTTCATGCGTTCAAACCGATTAACCTTATCTCTTTTGACACCGATAGGGCAGAACATACAGCCTGTGCGCTTTTCTCCCGTGGTATAGAGCTTACCCTTTTTATCTTTTTCGATCTCGCCATATACCGAAGGAATTTTGATGTTGCGATCGACGATATACTGCAAAATATCCTGTTCCGTCCAAAAGCTGAGTGGAGCAGACCTTTTGTTTCTTTGCGTGTAAGCATTGCATCCCGTTTGGAGATACGCCTTTTTACGCAAGTTACTCTCAGATGCCATCGTTCCAATGATAGGCTTGAGTTTGTGTTCTCTCTGAAACTTTTTGAGAGGCTTCTCTTTCATAATTTCACAGCACATCCCGCTGATCTTGAAGGGTGCATCCAAAAGAAAGTTCCATTTGCCATAACGATCTTGCACATAACCGTTCGGCTCTCCATTATCAGCCCTACATCCGTTCATTTTCCGAACTGCCCACCTACTGCCCTTTTTCGCGTAGTATATGGCTCGTGCTATCTCCTTGCTTGGATAGACAAAGCCGTATTCTTCTATGACCTTACGAAAATTCATTTCGGGCTTAGCCACTGTTACGTTCGGTGTATTGATTGCATGTTGGCGAACCTCGGGAAACTCTAAGCCCGTGTCCGTATATACTGCGGGCATACCGGGATAAAGTTCTCTTGCGATGTGTAATAGTACCGTGCTATCCTTACCACCGCTGTAGCTTACATAAACTTTTCCTTTCCAGTGTTCGTACCATTCTACGATCCGTAGCTTAGTCATGGCTACCTTTTCTTCAAGAGGGAGTTTTTGTAGGCGAGTCAACTCCTCCTTATCCAAAAGTCAAACCGCCTTCGTTCTTGTACCACAAAGCCTTGCCACGCAGCACATCTCCTCCGCGACTGCCGTCCGTTGCCCAAGGGTTAAACGTGTTACTCTCGGACGTACCTAATAGCTCCAAATCCCAGCGCTCACACGTCGTTCTCGGGCCATAGTATTCGTGCGGATAAATGCCATCTTCGTTGTCAGCCGCTTCTCCGTGCGTCATGACATGATCTTTGTCGATCGTCAGCCACAAGCCATCACATACAGCAACAACGGCCTTAGCCATGGCCTCGATCTGCTCTTCCGTAGGAGGCTCGTCTCCGAGGTCTTTTGTCGTAGCAAACGCGCAGCAAGCCATAGAAATGCCGATGCTTCCTGTATTTCTTCGATATGTATGACTAAGCACATCGGAGAAATCTTCCGTAGCTACATAAAGACTGCCATCGGAGTCAATGTTGATATGATAGTCGTCAAAGAGCTGTCCATAATGCCCCGCGCTCCAATGTAGGTACACCTTGGGTTCTCTTCCGTAGTTTCGCGCATCAGCCCACACGGCTTCACGCGCCGCAGATGCCATTTCATAAATTTCTTGCAAAGAAACTTTTCTCATATATTCTCCTTTCTTTATCTTTCCTTACCGTGGTTTTTCTCCCTCGGGGGAGTTTAACTCACTGTCGATGCGATATTTGCCTAACGACTGCTTAACCAGCCCATACAAACTAGGGATCGCACCCAATGCCCCCAACAGGCCTTGCCATGCGGAAGCCAACTCGAATTTATATCCCCAGATGCCATTAAGCCAGAAACCGACAAGCCAACTTGTCCCCACGGCCATAAAAAAAGCGCTCCAAGCCAAAGCCAGAAGCGCCGCACACGTAAACGTATTGTGTCGTACCCAGGCAGAGAAACAAACAGCGGTATCTATTCCGCTATGCCACAGTCTCCCGATCAGTCCACGATTCTTGGTGTCCAACTTAGTGTTCAGCCTAGTGTCCAAGTGCCATACGAACCAGAGTAAGCAAAGCCGAACCCATTGCAGCCACAATAGCCCAAAAAGCCGTATCTTTACTCTTCTCTAATTCTTTTACCCTCCCTTCAAGTCCGAGAAGTCTAGCATTATAGACCTCTTTTGCCACATACTGAGCAGGAAGCTCTCTCTTCAACTCGTTAAGCATCTCAAGAATTTTCGTAGACTGTTCCTCCAATATCCTGAGTCGATACTCTAATGTTTCCTGTTCCGTATTGTCACCTCTTTTCTGTTTTATGCGTCTTCACTCGTCGTAGTAGTCATACTCTCGCGCTCGGTGCTTTCCATCCTTTCCTCATTTGCGTTCTCTGTCGTCGTCTCCTTCGCGGCCATCGACATAGCCTTTTTCTTATCGGGGACATACCCAATGATGCAATTCGGATTCTTGCACTGTCCAAGTTTATTTAGCTTATGAGCGCAATAAGGACAACGCTTCGGCAACTTGAAAAACCTTCCCATGTCGTCACTCCCCTTCCTTCGTCGTGTCTGTCGCAGCGTCATTCTGCATGTCGTTTTGTGCTTCGTTGTATGCCTGCTGGATTTCCGCAAAGTCTTCACGAATACTCTTTACCGCTTCGGCGTCTCCACGCAAGAGAGCAAGAGAGATATTCTTCGCGCAATTTGCCTGAGCATCCTTATACTCTTTCTCCAACTGGGCTTTTTCAGACAGCACAATCTTCGGTTCATACGGTCGATAAGACCACATACCGAATTTCCACACCAGACAATACTCCTTCCGATTCGGGGGAGGCGCTACAGGAGTTGTGTTCGGAGGGTATACCCACTTCCCTGTTGCCGTATCTTTGTTGCTCTCATCGAGAATAGATGTCCCACTCAGAACACCATCTTTGTCGTACCTATATACGACTTTTACTTTGTTGATGTCAAACATTATATTCTCCTTTGTTTTATCGTTTGTTGTTATTGCTTGGCGTCATCGTTTTGCCATAGCTATTACCTGCTCAAGTGTGTAGCCCCCCAACTTGTTTGCATTGTCTGCCGTACCCCTGAGATCGCCGTGGAAGCCATCCCCACTGAGGGCATATTCCTTATATCGCTTATTGCCGATTCCGACTCGAAAGGCGAATTGGGTATCATCCTGCGGCGGATCTACATAAGGATAAGCATGAATATATATAGATCTATTGTCTTTACTCCAATAGTTATGATAATAATGAGCAGGAAATATAGAGCAAATGCTGGTATTGCCTTCCGGGTTATTGGTGTCATGGGCAAATATAATTCTGCCGTTTATCGTATCGCCAGACTTACTCACCTTCGTGCTCGCTTTTCTCTCTGCGACGGTTTCAACTTCGTTATACGTCGGGATATATCTCCACTCTAACCACCCTCCGGCATGATAATCGGCAGGACCATTATACATACGCGACCAATAACCGCGAGTGCTGTGTGGGAAATAGATTTGCACAGTTCGCCATGAACCGTCTATGTCGTTCTCTAGACGATGAACAATAAGGAGGCCGAATCTATATTCATTTGGCGGTGCGTGATAAGCGTCATTCATTGTGCAATCTTGAATCTTATACGTCGTTGCCTCGGTTAAGGTGTTCCAGTCTACATCACCAGATACAGTTCTATTGCCTATCTTGCGATAAGACCGATTGATTTCGTTTTTGTTATAGACTTCGCCCTTGTCGTATGTCTCGCTCTTGTTTGCCTTACCGTCTAAAGCGTTCGCAATAGTGGTCGCAAAATTGGCATCGTTGTTGATGGCACTCGCGATTTTCTGTAGTGTATTCAGCGCATCCGGAGACATTCCCTTGATAGAGTCGATAGCATTTTTGATTGCATCACCTCCATCTCGTTTCGCCTTGCTTATCGAAGAAGTAAGGGCGTTTTGTACGTCGGTGATGATATTCCCGATTTCCTGTAGTGTCTTACCACCCAACTTGTTTGCATTGTCTGCCGTATCTGACGTACTGGCTGCTGCGGCCTTGGCACCCAAATAGGCTTGTCCATTCTCCGATGTGAAGTCCAACCCTCTTGAAGTTTCGGAAACCGTTATGTTCCCCACCTTTAGGGTATTACCCAAGCGCGTCTCATTGCCGTTGGTTACAACAAATATTCCTGTGCCTTCCGGTGTCGTATATCCGTTGATCTCACCAAACTTTACGTTATCGCCGATTTTAGCAAACTGTGTCATATCAACAAACTTGCCTGCATTATCCCAAGATGTGCCATTCCATATCAGACAGTCACCTGCACGGATGTTATGCTCTTCGTTCGCTGTTTTGATGCAGTATATCCAACCGCGCTCTGGGTTTTGCGGCAGATCGGAATAAGACTCGACTACACCCTTCCATGCAACGGAACTGACGATTGTTTTCTGTATTGCCCGTATGTCAGCCAGTGATTGCTGTGCTGTTCCCATAGCTACGTCAATGATAGACTGGATCGCTTTTGCAGACTGCTCAGCTTTTACGGCCACCTCTTTTGCGCTCATAACAGTCGCATGTAGGTCTTTGACCGCCTCCAAAGCTTTTATTGCATCGGTGGCTTTCTTCTTCGACTCAATAGCCCACGACCTAGAGGATTCTGTCTTCCCACTTGGAGATTCTATATCAACAACGCCATCGGGAGAATCAGATGCCTGTGCCCATTTTTGAGCCACCGCCGCAGACTCTTTTGCTTTGGCTTCATGATCCCTTGTTTCTGTCGTAAGCCCCTGTACCTCTGTAGTATTTCTTTGGACTGCTGATGTGTTGTCCTCTACATTTTTCTTCGATGTGCGAATCTCAGTAAGTGCGCTGTTGACCTCAGATGTCATAGACACCACATTTGCCTCTGTTGCCTTTACAGATTCCTCCATAGTCCTGACATTTTGTTCTCTGGTTTCGGCTTCCTGTAGCTTGGCTTCGCCTGCTTTTGCTCTCTCTTTGATACGGTCAAGCATAGACTTCGTTTCTGAAATCCTGGTCTTTACGTCTTCCAAGAGATTATTTGCTACTACAGTGTTATTCTGTACGTTCTGCTCCGACGCTGATGCTTTCGATGCGCTTTCCGCAGCGGCTTTTGCCTGTTTCAGTGCTTCTTGTGCTTGTGCTTTGGCTGCCACTTCACCAAAATTACCGTCTGCCTTCATCTGTTCATACATATTCTTGACTTCATCTCGAATCGAAGAAATCTCACTCGTGTTTGTGATGTTGTCAAGCTCGTCCTTTAGGTAGCGAAAGTTCTCAGCAATAGTATCATAAATACCCGCATTATCCGCTGTAGCAAATGGCGTTTTCTTAGACACTACACCTTCTTTTGTGATAGCATCCTGTGTGTCTCGCTGTTCTAAATACTGGAATCCCTTCAAATTATCACCCCTTTATATCTTCTTTACCCCGATTACATAATATGTCCCTGAACCTCCGTCAACCCAACTCGATTCGACGTATTGATAGTTATCAGAAGCAAAATACCCCTTCCCGTCTACGAAGAGGTTAACATGTACTGTTCCATACTTTGTTTTGTTTTCTATTCTCGAAAATGTCACTTTTCTTCCGTTTATGATCGCCAATCTGTGGTCATCACACGTTGCCCACCAGATACATTCTTCCTCCGTGTACCCATTTGGTAAGGGAATAACGTCTCCGCTGTTTATTCTCCCTTTCAAAAATGATACGGCCCCAATATGCATTCCCGCAGCTTTTAAGTCAGAAGATGTAAGTTCTAAGGAGGAGCCTGTTATCTTCGCTCCGGAGATGTTCCCGTTTTCGTCTATTCTAAAGGAATTGTTAGCGTTCCTAAAAACAGAACCAATAATCTCGCTTCCTGAGATAGTGCCACCTCGAACATTTCCTATGTTTGCAGACACAGCAGACAGAGAGTCTACCCTTAACTTATCCGCAGTAATAGACCTCGATGCTATCTTGTCAGCACTGACTGCACCAGAGCGAATCATTCCTGAAACAATAACGTCGTTGTCTATCCAAGTTGTCCCCGTGACATGTAAGTATTTGCCGTCGATCTTCGTTCCCTCAGCGGTCATATTGATCTGGTTGATGACATCGCCTTTGACCACGCGGGCGTTTATGCCATCTTGCAACTGAGTGAGTGCGGAATATCCGCTTTGACTTGGATTCTTGTTGAGGCTTGTAATGACAGAAGAAATACGATTTGCTTGCGCTGAAATCTGAGACACAAGGCTTCGTTCTTTATCTACTACGGTGGCACTGATATTGTCTGTAGTTTGTTTCAGCTCTGCCATAGACCGATTGATGTTCAAGATGTCATTGGCTGATTTTGTCGCCTTGGAAATAGCATCTGATGTCTCGGCATCCATCTTTTTGATAGATAGTGTGCCGTCTTCTATCCATTCTTCCTTAAATGTTGGATTGATAACGCATGTATATTCTGCTGATCGGAAACCTTCTCCAATGAGATCGACATACGCAGCGGATATGCTATAGATGGACGGCTTACCGTGGTATACATAGTTTGACGACCGCAGATCGAAGACATCCGACACACCGTCCCCATTGACATACAGTCTCATTCCCACGACGTTTTGAGGAAACTCTTCGACAACTATATTTGCTCCACGCGGAATTTCCGTACAAGTAATGTTCTTTGGCGCAGGAGGTTTTGGATAGTTGTACTTCACCGTAGCAGGATAGCTTGCTTTTTTGAGAGAATTGATTGCGTACAGATAAACTGTTCCAACGCGCGAAGTAAGGTGTACTACAATAGATGTATCTGGTGTCCTACCCAATAGCCCAGTAGGCGATCCTACGTTTTTGTTTAAGCGAAGTTCGTAGTAAATAACATCCGAATCGGGAACGTCATCCCACCTAAAAAGAAACTCTCTGCTAAAGTCATATCGTAGGTTATATGGCACGGAAGGGACGGTTTCCTTAGCCGTAACCTTTACGATCACTTCCGGAGCACTCTCTAAGTCGGATGTAGAGCCGCTTTTGTTTTTCGATACCACCCGAATACGATATGTTTCTCCCAACACGACACGACGCAAGATAAACTCACGAGGACTCTCTCCGGCGAACTTCCACTCTCTGTTCCATCCGATCTCGTCCGCTGGCACACCCTCATCAAATATGCCGATTTCTGTTCCGACAGCAGCCTTTGTCTTATAGTATACTTGACCACATTCGATAGATGGACTTACTGGCAAATCGAAGAGAATATGGATGTCATATTTTGTGCTTCCGTCTTCGTCTAATCTCCTCTGAGTATGTGCTCTCACGTTTTTTGCATCTTTGGGAGGTATCTCGTTTTCTTCTGTCACCATGCTTTTAGCACCGATGTAGTTATGCCAGTGAATACCACCGCTCAGCTCGTCACCATAGAGAGAGTCATTGTATTGACGACCGCTTATTTCGTAGTCGCCTTCTTCTGTTTCCTTTATTTCTGCGATGCGAATAGGAAGTCCATCAAATACTCCATGATAAGAAATGGTCACAACATCACCCGGCTCAAGATGCATACCTTCTACACCAGTTTTAAAAGATAACTGCAAGGGACAGGCTAAGTTCTGGTCGCGATAGAATCTAGCCAACCGTAGGGCTTGATACTGTGATGTGCAGCCGTTAAGCTGAACTTCTTTCGTGATGATCTTCTGGCGCTCTTTCTGGTCAGCATAATCCTCGCAGATGCAATGTACCGTCTTCCAGTTGTTACGCGGGTCTACGATTGCCACACTGTACTTATTCGGTGTTTCAGACAAAGCCAGTGGAGCTACCGCCAAGTCGAAACAGTTGTCATCGTTGAACTTATATGAGATGGGTGTTTCTCTTTCAATATGGAGCTTGAATTTGCCATTTGTAAACGTCATGTAGCCGCAGAAATTAGCCAAGATTTCTTGAAGCCACTCAATAGCGCTCATACGTTGGTCAATAATCATGTTAAGCTCATATCGTTTTTCTCGCACTGTAACGCCCACCGGATCAAGATACGATATAATCTCATCGCAATAGTCGGCAGACTCCTTGAAGCTATCCTCATCTAACATCTCTGTGGTTATCCATTTCCCCAAGCCATAACGCTTTGAAAGCAAAAAGTCTCTCAGGCACATCGCTGGATTTGTGGAATATTCGACCTTCCTGGAGCGCGTGTCCATAACCTTGAGTCCTTCAACCAAACACGACACAGATGGATTGCCGTTTAGTTCTTCTGATACGGTAAAATACATGTCAAGCCAAGCCATCTTTGGATAACCGCCTGTTTCATCGTAGTTCTCCGGAGGATCGCAGTCATGGAATGTGTATGACGTACCACCAGTAACAGTGTCCATAGTAAGAGCTGCAAAATCTGCATAACATCCTGCATCTATATTGTGAAGATCACCCGGATATTTGCTTGTAGCGGCAAACGGAAATGCTTGCCAACCATCACCCAAACGATTGATATACGAGATAAGACCAGAGATACTGATTTGCCACTCCCAAAACGACTTGTCGTTGCTTCCTTCAAGATCGCTCTTGTTTACCAACTGAACTTCTTTCGACTTATCCCCATAGGTGAGTGTAAGTTTTTTCTCAGACAAATGGATTCCAGCGTTCTCGTACTTGATATTACGAACAGTAAAGACAATGCCGCTTTTTTGGTCTGTGCTTTTTTGAGGGACAAGAAGCTCGTTTGCAGTAACACTAACAATCTTATTGATCCCGCCTTCGCACAAGACAACATGCTTATGGAGTTGCTTTGCATCTGCGTCTGTCTGATGAAACGTCTGATTGCCCGTGATTAACCGTCTTCCATATACGAGCTGCACAGGAATGTCTGCGGTCATTTGCTCTTGCTGCCGATCAAAACGCTGCACGCTTACATTTCCTTGAGAGTTTGCGTTTGGTTTGTGTGTAGCCGTCCATATACCGCTAAATAGCGACGCACCCATAACGAATCGGGAAATAGCACTAAGCCCTGCTCCGAAGAAGCCGAATCCCGCCGACACGAATCCAAAAAGAATCGCGCCGAAGAGCTTACCTCCGCTCTTCCCTCCTCCCTTGAAATGAGCATGTCTAAACAGTCGTTTTGCTAGTCGTTCTGTCTCTTTGTCGCACGGCTGAAATGGCTGCCAAGAATAACCGAACCTGTTGTTCTGAATATCGAATAATGCCCCATCGAAGAAATTGAACATCACATCACCTACCTATATTGAGTCTCTAAAGGGATAGACGGAAATCCACTAAAGTGTTTCATGTTGTTGTACTTGCGGCACATATCGGCAGATTTATCGCACCCTTTTTGAAGAGTGACAACCATTCCTCGTACATCTTGGGCGAAGTTGACATTGAGAGTAATGGTATTCCCTTCCGATTTGTGAATAACCCTAGACTCCCCTTCGACAGAGGCAACACCGTTGCGCCAGTAGTTGCTAGACCATGATCCCTGAACAGTAATCTTGTTTCCATCTACACCAGAAATGCCGACTTTTTCTACCCCCAAGTCCATGCCACATTCAGCGTCACCGAACTCACTGTTGCACGCAAGACGAAAATCGCGATTAGGACATTCGATGTCAGGTATGCGTGATTTAACCTTGCAAACAAACTGCCCATCGGAATAAGAAGGCTCGTCGATGTAGCCAGAAAACACGAGCTGAATTATGCTTGGGTCTGACAAAGACTCCGGATAAGATATACGCGCTATAGTTGCATTACACCCTCGAAAATCAAAACCCTGAATAACATAAGACAACAACTCATAGGAGCAGTCGCCTAGCGTAACTTCACAGGCATCCGTGATATTGTCCATGCTCTTTGTGATTTCTCCACGCTTGAACGGCACTGCGATATATTTTTCACCGTTATACACGATGTCTTCATCGCAAGCCGCTATACGAGTGATCCCATTGCGTAACTCCAAGACATACAGCTCTATAAAAAACGGATTGCCGCTCTCTTTGGCCGTTTCCATTTGAACTGGTAATGTTGATGACATATATTCACCCCTTTCTCCGAAAAGCATATTTAAAGTACCTGCTCCACCAGTCGCGATGATAGATGGTACTTGTCGTTTTACCGAACTTCACGGGTATCTGCATAGCCAACAGTTTCCCATACGAAAGGTATATCCCGAGATGAACTTCCCCTTCGATTCCAAAGACGACCAGATCGCCATATTGTAGGTTTTCGTATGTAACCCTATCCATGTTTTTTAGAAGGTATGTGTAGAGCCTACGCCATGCGCCAAAACTCTTACCCTCTATAATAGGCATCCCATCATCGATGTGCTCTTCGTAGCCGTGTTCACGGTAGAACAAGCGACACAAACCTAAACAGTCGCATTTACAAAAAGAGGACTCCCCAAAATAATGAGGAATCCCCACAAACTTATTGATGTCATGCACACTATCTGTGTTCTTTTTCATTGACTACCTCCAAATCCATACTTGTCTTGTAGCCAACGATACGCTGCTGTTCTCTAAGGTCTGTTATCTCAATCGAATCGGGAAATATAACCTTATAGACTATACCACCTTTCTTCATGAGCAACGGAATACGGCAGTGGGAATTGAACAGGTCGACGATCTTATCTCTGTCTTTTTTTAAGCCGCTCCAATTACAGGACAATTTTTCACGGGGATAGGTAGATTTAATGCGTCTACCCTCTGCTCCCATCTCTAAAACCTGTACGTTATGGTCGATCGACTGCTTGACCTCACCATGGGGGGGAGGAAGCATGTCTGTTCCCGATGGCAGCCCATACCTCTTTTTTTGCTTCTTCACGGAAAGGTCTACCGTACATTTGAATCCAACGGGGGTAGCGCACTCGTACAACCTTGTAATATTCAGCATATCGGAGAAATGGCAAACCTCCTCAATACCGTCATACTCAAAAAGAAACGCTTTGTACTGTCCTTTGTGGTCATTGTAGAAGCGAATCAATCGCTCCATGTCCTTTGTCAAGCCAGACACCGTGAAGGAATATTTCTTCTTCGATGCGATGCGCGTGCGCTTGTACTTCTTGTAGCCGCTTTCATATTCAGTCTCCTTGCTCCCCCAAGAGTATGTGATCTTGACTTCCCCTCGGGGAAAGAACAAAAACTTATCTAAAGCCATGCTTCTGATGACCTCCCATGATTCTGTTAAACGCCCTGGGATTCTTCGCAATAGCCTTCATGACTTCCGCGCTAGATGCTTGCGTGTTGAGGACAACTGGCTGAACAGGAGCATCCTGTTTATTTCCCTCTCTAACGTCCTCTCGAAGCCCGGCAAGCAAACTTTCCATCTTCTCGTTTGATGCCATTTTTATTGCACTGTTGGCTTGGTTGAACCTACGATAGCTTTCCATGGTAGACGGTTTCATCGAAAGACTCATGCTTGTTCCCAACGAGCCACCATCCATGTAGCGTTTAAGTCCGTCCATAGCAGGCGCAAGTTCTGGCTGATTGTTGAGCATATCGAGAAAAGGGATTCCCAGTTTGTCTACGCTGTCTTTTTTGATGATATATTCACCATCAGATGTGCGGATAAATTGTCTCCGATGAGCCAGATACGTCAAGATACTATCGCTAGTACCCGTCCCAGCTCCACGAATAAGACCACTCCTCGACGAGCCACCAGACGCAAACCCCGGGACACCACTAGGAACATAACCACCTTTAGCAAATATGCCAAAAATAGAAGACAGTCCAAACCCGCTAGATGCGGACGCAACAGCCATCTGTGCTGTCAAAGCCCCAATAGCCATCGTGTTGGCCGTTGTGACTGTCGCATCAGTAGCCGTGGATGCTTGCTGTGTAACCGTCGCCAACTGAGTAGCGGTATTCCCCAACGTCTGAACAGTAGTTCCCGTAGTCGTAACAGCCGTGTTCGCTGTAGTAGCTGCCGTCTGAGCGGTCATGGCGGTCGTGAGACTCTGTACGGTATTCCCTATTCCACCGTCATATCCAATTCCGCTGCCGTTTTGAATAGATGGGAAGAATCTGCTCTGATAAAATGTTGACATCGCCGATCCTACAAGGGATTGATTTCTCGCAGTCGGATTCCTTCGAGAATATTTCCCGCCAAGAATATCGTCCATCGCACCCATGCTTTCATGCTTGACACCAAAGATGTTATCAAAACTTCTCCGAATCGTGATAGATGCAATTTGTTTCACGATGTCTTTCAGGATGTCTTTCAAAGAATTTCCTTGAACAATCAGCTTATCGAAGAAATCAGTAGCCATGTCGCTCTCTACACGGTGCAATTCCTCGGCGAGTTTACGGTAGTTTTCTGTCGCTTCCTTGACAGCTTCGCTCTGAGATATTACGGCCTTTTCGGCATTTCTGTATGCCTCTGTGCCGTTCTGGACAATCGACGTATTGACTTCTATAGACTTTGTGAGCCTGTCGATTTCTTCCCTTTCTTCACTCGTGCGGTCTTTCTTTTGTTTGAGAACTGCAAGAGCCTTCTTGTCTGCTTCGATTTGCTTCTTGGCTCCGTCTATCTGTTTGTCATTGTTCGCTTTTTCTTGAGCAAGTCGTTCTTTAAGTCTAGCCAACTCTGCTTCCGCAAGAACCTTCTCCTGCCTTACTCGCTCCGTCTGTTCAAGCCAGTTGCGCTCTGTACCATTTTCGTCAACAGCGCTAGATAAAATGCTACGCTTATATTCGTATGCTTCACGCGGGTTAAGATACCCACGGAGAGAATTAAGCCTATACATCTGGTCTTCGTGCTGATCGGCAATGCTGTCCCGCGATTTACGCAGCGCTTCTGCTTGCTCTATGATTTTACCGCTGTCCTTGCCGCCGACTTTTTCAAAACGCTCTTTCTGCTCGTCTAACGTGAGGTCAGCCCAAGACATGTTGTCGCTCTTCAAGGCTCGTTCGATTTCTGGGTGCTGCAAAAGGAAGTTGTTTACCTTTGTTTGTGCGCGGATATATGCTTGGTCTACGACACGCTTCTGCTTCGATAGATCGGTCAACCGCTCAAGTTCCGTGATATATTCTTTCTGCGAATCGGAGAAATTATCTCCATAGAACTTCTTGGAGTTTTCGATTCTCTTGGATGCCGTCTTGTATTTTTCTTCCGACATCTCCATGAATTTTTGGAACTCTTTCGCATAATCATAGCCAAGACTATAGACAGAGCCGTTGTTGCTGCCGTAGTATTTCGCGAGGAGGTCGTCCTTATACTGGGCATCTGAGCCAGCACCCATACCACCCTTTGCGATGTTCGTTTTGATAATCCATGCAGGTGTTTGATATGACTCATGCTCTGCAAGTGTTCTGGTAATAATCTTGTCGGCATCAGAGGAGTTGCCTACAATATTGCCATCGCCAGAGTAAATCATGACGTGAACATTCTGCCCATCGCCATCGGACGCAGGGTTAGAATCGCGTGAAACTCCCAAATCGTTAAAGGAAATAATATCGCCTTTTTCGAGTTGAGACTCATCGAAGGGGACGACGCTGTACCCGTCACTAATCATGCGCTCAATCAGAGTCGGAACGCGGAATACTTGGTCGTCATACAAACCCTTAAAGTAGCCCTCTACTCCCGCAAGAATTTGATCCACGGCCTCGACGCAGCCCACAGCATGATTCATCATCGTCTGCCCAAGGTTATTGTTGATACTGGCATCCAGCAGAGACAAGGACTCAGTGCCACCGGAGAAACCGGTTCCTTTTGCGTTACGCTTGGGAACGGCACCTACAGCGTTTTTGAAGTCATAATGCTTATCCATGTACTCGGAATTTGCCACTGTCTGAGCAATAATAGAATTTGCTTCTTCTTCACTTTTTCCGATTCGGAGAAGATATTGCTTAGATGCGTCCTCAAAAGAGGCTACTCCGTTGTCAAGAATCTCATTCCATACGTCAGCAAAGACACCAAAACTGTTGTGAGCATTACGCGTATATTCAGAAGCGTATTTCTCCCACATGTCAGATGTAATCCCCAATGGGTTATCAAACGAATCCGACTTCATGCTGTGTACGTCTGTACCGTTGATCGCCGCAGCAAGTGACATAAGCGCGGAAATCGAAGTCTTACCCTTAAGCGGGCTATTTTCTCCCTCTAAGACAGCAGCTACACCCTTGTCGAACTCTGAATCAAAAGACCATTCCTCTTTGTCTTCTTTTTCCTTGCGACCTTCTTTGCCATCTTTACCCTTACCACTACCGCCTTTTCCATCTGGCATTGTTGCATCGCGGTCGTAGTTGCGGTTCTCATTTGTGTTGTCGATGCCTTCTGGTAGGTCGAGACGGGTTCTCATGTCCGTGTACCCCCCAAGAGCTGCTTCTTTAGGGGCAAGTGACTCATTGAGTCCCTCGAGCGCTTCGATCTCTTCGCCTAGTTTGTTAAACTTCTCTGGGTCAGAATAAAAGTCGGTAGCTATGGAAAAGTGTTCGTCTCTCTTATTCTTGTTCCATTCTGAGAGCCTTTTTGCTTCTGATGCTTGATTTTCATACTCTTCTTTTACCGAATCTGGTATAAACTTGTCCGAAGCCATTGTTTCGTATTCCTGCGCTCTCATGGCATAGAAATTACCAAGAACTTCTCTTCCCGCAGACCGAAGCATATACAAAAGACGATAACCCAAAGCAAGTTTTCCTACAGCGTAAAGTTCCGTCTTTAAGGACTCTATGCGTGACCTTGTTGTTTCTATAGCGGTTCTTGTGCTTTCCACGTCGGCGCGTGCTGCTTCTTCTTTGTCGGTAATCATCTGAATAGCTTTTTCTTTGTCAGCCTTGGCAAGTTTCTCGATTTGCTCAAGGTTCATTTTGCCATCTTCCATAAACTGATCGGAATTTTCGTGCAAGATAGCCGCAAGGCGCTCACTGATAAGCTCCATGTTCTTCTTTATCTCGTTCTGGCGCTCTAACGAATCGGAAGAATTATCTGACGCAGCTTCAAGTGACGTTAATTCATCTGCAAGTTCGTTATACTTCTTCGCAAGTCGCTCCGCTTCTTCGCTGTTCCTTTTGCTTTGCTCTTCCATTTCCTGTGCAGTAACAATAGCGTCCTCCATCTCCTGCTTTAGCTTCTCAGTCTTCTCAGCAGCTTCGCCTATTCCGTCTGCTTCCACCACAAAAGATATAGCAGCCATAGCAGCCAAAGCGATAAGCATACCTTGAAGCCCACCAAAGACAGCGGTCAACCCCATTGCAGCCGATGCCGCTCCATTTGATGCCGCAGACAAGAGTCTCAAAGCCCCCGCGCCTTTTTGAGCCGCAGGAGCAACTTTTTGAACCATGGGAACTGCCCGCGCCGTCGCCAAGTTCATCTTTCTTGTATTTGCAGCAGCAGTTTGTGACAAATTGGAATACCTTTTTAGGCTTGCCCCACCTTGTCTAAGCATAACACCATTTTGAGCCAAGACCATGTTCGTTCTCGTCAATCCTGCTCTCATGGTGGTCTGCGCAGCCGTGGCACTCGATGCCGCTCCGCTTTGTCGCACTAAGGCAGATGTATTGCTCCCATGAGCCGCAGTATTCGTTGCCAAGGCTCTGCTTTGTGTACTCAATGCAGTCGTTTCCGCAACTACACTTCTCGCAGCATTTGCATGAGCCGTAGCGTTTGCCGTTGTTGCAGACGTATTCGCACTGGTGTTTGCCGTAGAACCTGCCGTAGAACCCACCGCAGAACGCGATAGATAGCCAGATGTTTTGTTAAACTGAGTATCGCGTCTTGAGAAATAGTTGGCCTTCGTGTCAGTAACAGTACCAGAACCAACGCTGGGAATTATCCCTGTAATGCCAACACCAGAAGCTCGCGTGGCAGTCCAAGCCCCAGCAGCCCTTCCCGATGCGCGTGCAATCATATTCAAAAGCGGAGGAATCAGCTTGTATGCCGCAACGACTCCCATGATCCCCTTTGTCCATGTATAAGCGTGGGATTCTGTTGTACTCATACCCTTGGTTATATGGATAAGCAAATTGAGAATCCACTTCATGTCATTAACTAATCCATCAGTACCAGCTTGCTGAAAAACAGACGCGATATTCGCCTTGAGTGTTTCGATTTTGCGGTACATCGTGTCCATCTGAAACTCAAGCTGCTTGTTTGTAAATCCCGCAGAGTTACGCGCGACACCCAATGCACGTTGAATCTCCTCGTAGTTGTGAAGGATTGCCGACACCTTGGAAACTTGAAACTTACCACCAGAAATGGCAAGCAAGAAATCATTAACACCCTTTGTGTCTTTTGGTGTAGTTTTTAGAGCCAAAGAGATGTCCATGATAATATCTTGAAGCGGACGCATTTCCGTCTTACCTGTTTCTCCGACTCGATAAACCTCGATTCCAAAGTCTTGCATAGACCGAATAGCCTTATCTGACTGCATCGAAGAGAACATAGACTTGAGTGTAGTACCAATCTCGTTACCCGTCTTGGCCGTGCTACGAACACCAGTTGCAATAAGAGCGTTCAGGAACTCAAACGAGACACCTGCTGCGTTTGCCGATGCACCTGCTTGACGAACACCTTCCGTTAAGTCTTGTGCCGATGCGCCAGACTGATGAGCCAGTGCCGTCCAGATGTCGAGGAGATGAGCAGATCGTGCCATCAAAAGGTTAGAGTCGTTTGTCTGCATGTTAAACTGAGCAAGAGCAGACTCAAGACCTCTCGTGGCTTCCAACATGTCGAAGTTATCAACGGTGGCCATTTTTGCCGCTTGCAACGTAAGAATGTTCGTGTTCTCTGTGCCAAGGCTGTAGTCTCCGCGACTGTCATCATCGTGACCGTACATACGTCCGATAGACTTGCCTGCGTCCATAACGTCTCTGATACTTTGCCCATATTTTCCTGCAATATCCGAAAATGCTTGGAACTGCTCATTGACCGCTTCTTGATTATGCTCGAGCTTCGGTAAAACCTGCATAACACCAGCCATAGCAAGCTCATATTCTTTGATGTCATGAAAGGCCTCGAATGGAGTGTCAACGATAGCGTTCTCAATGGCATTACCGATCTTCCAGTTTGCCGCTTCTCTTGCGCGTTTGATGATGTTCCCAAACGTAAGCTCAGTTCTTGCCGCTTTAGAGATTTGTCGATTGAACTCTTCCGCTTGATTGTTGAGTCGCATAAGCTCTGTACGGGCTTTCTCGAAGCGAATCTTGTCTGCTTCATTGCCAGTGCGTTTGAAGGCATGGAACATGTTTTCCGCAGTTTCCCGAGCCTTATTTAACTCTTGACGAAACCTCTGATATGCTGCCAACGGAGGCTTATCATTCTGCCACCTATTGACTCCCACCATCATGTTCTCTGGGGATATGCGCCCCGCAAGGTTTGTTTGTCCCATCGAAAGAAGAGTTTGTTTGATTTTGTTGATGCGTACAATCTCTGCGTTAAAGGCCGCTTGTGTGTAGACTAAACCGCCATTTCCCTTATGCTGATTGATACGTCTCTGAATTTCTTCGATGCGAGAGTTTAGAGAAGCCAACCTATTCGCGTCTGACTCTCTTTTCTTTGCCGCCTTTTCCTGTTCGCGCTGTGCTCGAAGGTCTGCTTGTTCCTGTTGACGCCTCGCTCTCTCGATGTTACGCAGTCTCTCCTTCTCGGCTCTTTCCGATGCTGCCTGTGCTCTCTGGTTTGCGCTGTTGTCATTCTTGACTCTAGCCTCACTCATCAGTGCCTTGACTTCCGCATACCTTTTCTCGAAGTTATTCAACTGCTGTTTGAGGTTATTGATAAGACTGTCATTTCCCATCGAAAGAGAAAGTGCGCGTTCAAACTCCTTGCGTACAGAGCCTAAGTCTCCCATTTCTGCTTTCATGCGTGCGATTTGCTGAGTAAGACTATTAAGCACACCGATATTCTGTTTCCATGACGAAGTATCGACGACACCCTTGCCAACCTTAGCGTATTCCTTCTGCATCTCACGAATCAGCTTTGTTTGCTGCTGAATGAGCGTCTTGACTACTTCTGCGTTAGTCTTCTGGACTTTCGTGCTGTCACTCGACGACTCTGCGATTTTCGTGATTGCATTACGCATAGAACCCATAAGAGTTGTGACGTTGTTGAATTTGATATTTGAAACCTTGTCCAAAGCCGCCGCAAGCTCATTTATCTGAGTAATCGCGTCATGAGCCTTGAAGATAAGGTCTGTTTGCAGTTTTTGTGATTTGTCTGCCATTTTTTGAGAAAATACCTCCTATACGATGGATTTTTAGACAAGGTTATGATATGATGTACTTGAAACGATGAACAACAATAAGAACCGAGCGGAATAAGGAAAGAGAAAATGATGAAATGAAAACGATGAAATGGAGACGATGAACATGAAAAAGAAAATCTTGATGGCGTTTACGGCTCTGGTGGTGTATCTTGCGTGCATGTTTGCCTCACCGTGCATGGCCAAGCCTATACAACTCGTAGACTACGACGCACAGACATTCTTCGAGAACTATAAGCTGGCGTGCAAAGAAAACCCTAGGTACTTCAACGCAGTACTGGCAACAGGAGAACTTACTTATCAGGGAGAAACTGGCTTATATAAGAAGTATCTGTTCCATGCTGGCAGAAATGCCACTATCTCCGTTTACGAGAACAAGTCTGGATATGTGTCAACTGTAGAGGTAGAAAGTGGATTCAATAGCGAAGAGGAGAAAAACAGTTATGCCTCCTCAACAGTATGCGTAGAACACGTCCTTAACCTTGATCGCGCAGAAAGAACGCTCCTAAACAAAACCAAAGACGAAAAAGTGAACTTCTCGGACACCATGCACATAATCGAAGGATATGGAAAGGTCTACGGTAATATCAACAAAAGATGGATTCACCTAACCATAAAATTTGTTTCTGTTAAGGCAGGAAATGACTGGAAAAAGACATCGCTTTCTTACTTCTCCGCTGACGACGAAGAATGACGAGTGTTTCGTGCGCTGAAACCTTGCAAGTGCCATGCGAATCGAAGAAATAGGAGGTGTGAATCATGTTTTTCGTAGGTACTGTTCCCACTGTGATTGCGGTCTTGGTTATGTTCTTCTTGCTTTTGAGGAAAGACGGAGCTGCACTCGGTGTCATTGCCGGAATATCCCTTATTTTCATACCATACTTCGGAAAGGTTTTGGTTTTTGGCTTTTTCTGTGGTCTGACATTATGGGCTTTAGCGGACAGGCTTTTTGGAGCGGCGAAGCCTTGGTTTAACCTGCTTGAACCTACGACACCATACCTAGAAAACAAATATTGGATGTTCTTGGCAAGAGCGGCAGACTACACAGGAGCAGTTTCGCTTATAGGGTTCTACCTGTCTATGGGTCTTGTTGTCACGAACCTTTTCTTTACCGAAACAAACTTTGTAAAAATGACGATCGACAACAGAGATGTGTTTCCCCTTTATGCTTGGATATGGTCTATAACATCTTTGGCAACAGTTCTCTTCATAGGATTTGCTTTTGTTCGCGATATAATGTCTATGGTAATCGACATTAAGAATAAGCCAGACCTACATGTTTGACAAAAAATCACTTCTAGCTGTTTGCCAACATAAACTCCATAAACTCTTCTGCGCCGCCACGAGTCGTCTGGATTCCTTCCAGTTCGGCTCTTTCTTTTTCAGCATTGAGACTCATGCCGTCCATCAGTTCTTCCAGTTCGGGAAAGGACAGCTCATTGATGTCTCTCACTGTCATAGACGTGTTTTTTACGATGGAAGCGACAAGTTCATTCCACTGGACTCCGCTTTCTTTTTTTTTGCCTCTTTATAGCCGCTGATGCCGAAGAATACGTTAAAGATTCGGGGAATCATAGCCATATCGACAAAACCCGCGATTTCTTCCTCCGAACACTTGCCACCAAAAGCCATTACCAAAAGCTCCATCATCGCATTATACGGCTCGTCCGAAAAGGCTTCCGATGCGTCAACGTCCTTGCCGGATGTTTCCTTCTCCTGCATCTCCGTCATCTTCTTCAAATCGGGAGAAAGGAAGTTCAAAATAGCCATATCTGTATGAAACTTTGTGATAAAATGGCGCAGCTTGTTCTTGTCTTTGATAAGTGCGGGGAAGATTTCCCTATCCTTGCCGTCTCGGCATCGGATAAAATTGTCGTCTTTTGTTTCTGTTTCTGCTCCCATATTTACCTCCTATCTATGTTTATATATTCCATATACAAAGAAAAAAGGAGCTACCTTTCGATAGCCCCATAATTTCCTATATGCTGACGAAGGATTACTCCGTGATGTCAACCACCGCGAACGACCAGAACTTGCCGTCCTCACGCTCAGGATCGGCGATACCGAACTCAAGCTCAGGGGCGAAAGCGTTCTTGTGCTTAAGGTCGAGCTTAAGGGAACCGTCGGAACGCGCCTTGTAGATCGTAATCATCATCTGAACCTTGCGACCGTCCTTCTGAATCATCGGCTTGGAGCGGAAGAGAATCTGGACGTAGCACGGAACAGCAACCGTGTCAACGTCAACGCCGATAGCCTTCGTCGCGGTCTTGTAGCAATACGTGGCCAAGAGCTTCTTGTTCGCATACGACGTGTCAACCTTGCCTGCCGTGACAGGGACAGCCTTGCGCTCGGAATCAACCAACATGAGCGTGCTCAGGTCTGCCTCCGTAGCATGAGCAAGAGTGAAGCTGCCGTCCGTCTGAATTTCAACCTCTTCGTCCATAGCAAAGACCGTGGCTTTCGCCGCCATGCCAACGCCCTGCGTCAGTGCGACCGTCTGCGCGTCCATAGAAGCGTTCTTGAAGCTGACCTTGCCATTCTTCTCCGTCTGGTACTGGTAGAGGCTCGTGTTCGACTCACCGCCGTAGATGTCCTCCATCTTAGACGAGAACTCGAAGTTTGCCTCCTGCAAGTGAATGTAGCCGATGTTGCCATGACCGTCATTGATGATGGCTCGACCAGTGCCCTCTACAAAATAGCTCGTATTCTTTGTCAAATTTTCCATGTTTCTTTGTCTCCTTTTCTTTGTTGTAAAATAGTTTTTCAAAATGGTGTTTGTGTTTTGGTATACTTGTAGTAAGGTATGTTTGTGTTGTTCAGCGGCTCTAACGATGTACAGCGGGTTATGCCCATATAAGCGGTCGATACTTCTCCGAATAGATAAAGACACCTTTCACATCGGAAGCAATACTTGCTCTTGAAGTGCAAAAGATGTCCATATCCTGTAGAATCTGTGTAACAATCCGCTTTAGCTTTTTGATGTCGCTGTGGCTCTTGCAGTAGTAGTCTACGGTCAAGAATCCGCGAATGGCATAAATGTTGTCTGTCTCCGTTGCGCTGCTGAAATACATGCTGATGAAGTTTACATTGTCTGCCGTGGCATAGGACATCGGAGTAATCTCTCTATGGATGCGCTCCGATCTCGCCTTTGGAGTCATAGGATTACCCAAGAGAGCGGCCAACTCTGCATTTTTCCAACACGCAGAATATACTGTGTCCAGCAGCTCCATATCATCCAGCATATATAATCACCTTCTTTGGAAACTCTTTCATAACGTCTGTAATCACGTTTGCAATCGCTTCTTGAATCTCTTTATACAGCTCTGGCTCAAGGGATTTCACCGTTTCTTTGATAACGTGTCTTGCACGAATCGGAAAGAATAATGGCTGTCCATAGAAAGTTTCGATAACCTTTCCTTTTAAGCCACCGTGAGAAAAGTGACGCTTTCCGTCCAAGTCCTCATAGTACCCATAATCCCTGCCGACCGTAGCTAAGGCATGACCAAGGCGATCCTTATTAAAAAGAGAACTGTTTACATAGTCGCTGAGGAAGGGATTGTCCTTTGTTTCCATAAGACTGCCCTTGCCATATTCCGCAATCCATGCTTTCTGACCTGTGGCGCATATAGCCCTTGCAACAGCGTCTTGGGCTACCGTAAGCTCCATGTCTCCAATCGAAGCATCTCCGTCAATGTTGTCCAGTGATGCCCACCGCTGCACTACGATTTCTTGAGCCGCTTTGCAGTATCTCTGTACGACGACGCGAACCGCACTAAGAAACTCTTCTCTGTAGTCTTTCAAGTTAGCCAAAGTTCCTATTGTCGTTCGATGTCTGTACCGCAAGCAGGCCGTCAAATTTCGTGGTATCAATCGCATCGACGCAGAAGTTCTGCCCATCTAAAACGATTCTATCCATTTCTTTGACTCCACACTTAGGCAAGCGGAACTCTTTCGTTGTGCTTGGAAGTAACCCTGCATCCAAAAGTCTCATTGTTGCGTTCACAGTGACATGGTTTGTCGGCACAGTGTCTATAAGACTAAGCTCACTTCCAACAACCTCGTCATATTCGTCGTATTTCGGTGTAGACCTGTATATCTTGGCTTCTCCATTACATCTGTAAACGGTAGCTTGAACAGATTCGTCCGATTTGCGAACAGAAATAGTGAGAAACTGTGTAGGCGTATTCTGTAGTCCCACTTTGGCAGAAAATATATCACCGTTCTCAAGTTTTGTATCTTCTTGGAGCAAGCATGTATAAACAAAATTGCTCTTGAAGTTACTCGAAGATGACCTGCCAACACGAGAAAATACAGCCTTTTCGGAAGCCTTACCTTTGATGTCGATCGGCTTCTTGAGTCGATTAAACTGTGCCAGCAAGACTATCCAACCCCTTTAGAAGCATTTTGATGTCCGATGTGAAAAAGCTGTCATCGCTCATCATGACTTGGAAATCCAGCGACGTAAGCTGTTTTGCACCGCTAAAAGACTTCGCCTGACGAATATTACACGCCAACATACCGCAAGCATCCTTGAGTCTCTGAGGATATTCCTTGAATCCGGAAGTATATGTGACTTCGATAGACAACGGTTTGAATCCGTAGACCAACGGCGCGATGCCGTAGCTCCCCGAATAGGTAAAGTAGCCGTCCATCTCTGGATCGAGGTCGATGTCTTCCAAATTGGCCTCCATCTTTTCCCTTCCAAACATGCAGTCATAGACAATCTGAGCCTTTTTCAGCTCTGCCACCGGTGCATGCTTGAGCTTTCCCCTGCGAGTCTTATTGATTTTCACTATGTCGCGGAATGTCTTAAGCTCATACGAACGACCAAGATAACCGTCAATCAAACTTGTGGCCATGCGAACGTCATCCATGTTGAGGCCGTCCATGATGTTTTGATATGGAATCAGCTCTTCTTCCGTGATATAACTCACTCTACCGACCCCATTTCTTTTAGCTGAGTCAACTGCTCTGCCGTCACATTTGCCTTGCCGTCTTTCGGATAAATGACACTACCCTGTAGCTGGATAGCAATAACTTCCGAATCGGAAAAGGTCACGGATGTCATCTCAGTAGCGACTGTCGTGGACTCCTCCTCAGCCAACATATTCTCTTCGTCTGCTTTCTTCCTCGCCAATTCATCACCACCATTCTATTACTTATGTCCTATATATTCTGTATTTTCTCCGATTTGCTTACTTCTTCGCCAGCTCCTCGAAAACGATTTTCTTCGGTAGCACTCCATGACAAACATATACACTTGAAAACGGAGGATTTGCTGTCGGTTTATGGTCAAAATAGCTCTGATAATATGAAATTCGCTTATCAAAGTACATAATTTCAAACTCATTGTCCCGAAACATCTCGAATCTACGCTTAGACTCGAACAATCCCACGACACCAACCAACATGGCAAACGGCTTTTCTAAAGAGAATAACCTCTCAAGCACTTCTGTTTTCAAAGAATATGGTGGATTTGATATGATAATGTCGCAATTTGGGATTAATGTATCAAAAAAATCATCACCATTTTCGATATGAGTGTTGATAACCTTGCAGCCATGCTTTTTCAGAAGCGAAACGTACCTTGATTTGTCCGTATCGAATGGACACCAAACAATACTAGACTGTTTCACATACTTCAAAAGAGGTTCTATCGCGTAATCTGGTGTGTAAAATTCATCATTCTTACTACCCGCAACAACATCCATCTTCATGCTTGTGTCACATAAAAAGAGGAGCTGCACCTTGCGATGCAACTCCCTCCTGTATCAACTTTTACAGACGATTAAGCCTGCTTGATGTCGATAATCATGTGACCGTACTTGGCCGCACGAACGATGAACGTATCGAAGAGAACAGAGATGTAGCGCGTAGCCAGATCCTTCTCCGTGCCGAGCTGATAGATGCGCGGCGTAGGCGATGCGACATACTGGCGCTCAATCTGCTTCTCGTCGAGAACGGCGATCTTATGCTCAGGGCAATAGATGTCCGTGATAATCGGCAGAATACCCGCAGCCGTCATAATGCCGTTAACCTTGATGCCAGGGACAACCTCAACGTCATAGACCTTGATCTTATCCTTCTCGTCCATCTCCTGCGCATCGAGAAGAGCCTTGTCGATCGGATTCATGTAGATAGCCGTCGGACGAACAGCGTACTCCTTGTTGTTCATAAGAGCCGCGATGTTCGCAATAATGCCCTTCACCAGACGTGCGTCCTTGGCGATTTCACCCTTCTTCGTAATCTGCGTAATCAGAGAGCAGTATTCGGGCGACGTCGAGTCCATAAGGCTCGTAGCCGCACCCGTCCATACGGCGCGATCCTGTGCGTCAAGCATATCCGTGACAACCTCATCGAGAGCCTGTGCTTCCAGATTGCCGAACGTGCTGCCCTGCTGAATATAAACCTCGCGATCAAACTTCGTAAACGTGATACCGTCAACGATAGCCTTGATGTAGGCGCTGTGCTCAACGTGGTCAATCTTCGTGTCAAGAAGATGGTCGATTGCACGCGGGTTGATGAACTTGTGCTTGCTCTCATGAGCGACCTTCTCAAAGTAGCGCGTAGGATGCCCAGTCGCGGCCTTCACCTGAACACGCTGAAGAAGTACGCCACGCTTGCGCGTATTGTCAAGAATCTGCGGCTCAAAGACCGGGACATGAATCGCACCCGTGCCAATGTAATCTGCCGTTGCTGCTGCAAAAGTCATCTGACGGCTCATGCCGTTAAACATACGTTCCAAAATATCTTCTCCTTTTTGTTTGTAATTTTTCTTATCGGTTTAGCCTATATCTTAGGCGTTCTTGAACTCGGCGCGATGCTCATTCCAGAGGTCAACCTTCTTTGCCCACTTCTGATCGGGAGTAAGGTTCTCGTCCGCGTCGATTTCCGCTGCAAGCTCCATAGCCGTCTTTTCCTTCGATTCGGACATCTGAGGAGTCGTGCTGAAAGCCGCAGTCTTGCGAATAGGAACTGCCATCTTGTCGATCTCCGCAGAATCGTCCGTCACGTCAACCGCTGCACCCTGCCTCATAGACTTAAAGCCTTCCTTGATCGCATCAGCAACAACCTGTGCAACCGACGAAAGCTCGACCTTGTTGTTCTCATCGGCGTTCTCGTCTGCCGTCTCGTTTTCCGTCTTCGCCGAAAGTTCCGCAACCTGCTTCTCGAACTTCTCCATAGCTTCGTTGATTGCCTCAAACTTCGCCTCAAACGCCTTGTTCTGCTCCGAAAACATAGCTTCCAGAGCCTTCTTCGTCTCTTCGTTCAAATTATCTTCCTCCTGTTCTTGGATAGAGCACATAACCTTTGTACTCTTAAATGCTGCCTTGTTTTTGTAGAGAATTGCAACGCCTGTAAACCGCGCCCCGAATCCCGTAAGAATCTTGGTATCGTCGTCTTTTTGGAATCCATCAAAATAAGCCTCGACCGAGCAGCCGAGACTTTCTTTCGCACATTCAATCGTGTCACACACATCGGGAAAATCATACTTCCAGAGATGTCCAGATGCATGGATTTCATTTCCCGCAACATAAGCATTGTCGATTACACCCACCTTGAAGCGTGCATCGTGCCCTTTAAGATTCTGCGACGAATCCTCAAACCATCCGTCGTACCATGCCACATTCACTCCGCTGCCGATAAGCGACCGTACATCCATTCCTTCCGAATTGATTACAAGCTGATAGCCGTCGATTCCACCCCCAGGAGTTGCGTCTGTAGGAGTGTCTACATAGCCGACGACCGCATCAAATTTCATGAAGTCAGGATTTTCGCTTTGTGCAACGCTGAAAGATACGACATTAAGTTTCATCTGTTCCAACCTTTTTCTCCACCTCCTCTTTACGATTTTTACCCAATCCGTTAAAACCACCGGACGAAACCGACTGAATTGCATACTTCTGGTTCAAAGCAGATTTCATTTCTGCCTGTGTCATATCGTTGTATGGACTTTCTATAGCCGGCTTATCCAATGCGGCGCGATACTCACGAAGAGTAATGCCGTTGGTGTTCCACTGCTCCGCGATCAACTGCTGTCGCTGTCGCTTCTGCTCCAAAGTGTCCTCAAAAACGAACTCAAACTTTATCACATCGGAAAGACCTAATCTGCCTATGATTTTTCGATTGATTGCATCTTGGAGTAGTAAACAGTGCGGACGGATAGCCTCATTGAGTAGCGATTCGTTCTGCTCCTCAACCGTAGACCTGTCTGTGTTCGATCCCTGTCCCAACTTCTTTGGGTCAATACCGAAAGAGAGTGCTATGATCGTGATAAGGTGCTTCTGCCATTCAAGATAAAGCTCAGAGTCACCCTCTGCGCCCAAGCGCAAGGAACTCGCACCCTTTGTTCCACCGAGAATAGGCATAAAACCCTTGCCGTACACCTCTTCTTCAAAATACTTCCGGTATGCCTGCAAGTCTTCTGCCGATACTCCCTCTCCAAGGTTGAGCGCGTTCTTTGGTACAGCATTAGATGCTTGATTTGTAGCGTATTCTTCTGCTTCAAGCAGAGCTACGATTTGCTCGAACGATGCCTCAAGAGGGGAAAGCCCAAACTGCTTGTCTGTTGTTTTGTTGTGCTGAATATACAGAACATCTTCATCATGCAGATAAACAGGATCGCCATAATGCCCGACACGCTGACAAAATCTAGGGAAGGAAGGGTCTTCATAGAACCCATTGACATACTCAAGAGAGAACCCATTCACGGGATATAACTTCATGGGCTGCTGAGAGTCGCCTGAAAAAACGATTTCCGCCGCACCATTATCTCCGATAAGGGTTTCATTGATGATTTGCCCCCAGAAAGACCGATAGTCGTCCGTCTCGTTCGGCTTATTGATGACATTCTCTACTGCTCGAATCAGCGTAGAATATGAACGCCTGTCATTGGGTTTGGTGGGAACAATGCGCCAGCTCTGAGCTAATACACCGTCACGAATCAAAGTGATTGCCCGATGAGGGATAGCATTGCGTGAAAATCTTCGCAAATTCTCTTCGTTGAGTTTCGGCACAGACGACTTGGGGACGCTGACTGTATACGGCACGATGGTAGAAATAGTCTGCCTTGTCGTATTGCCGTCGTCTTTTGTAAATCCAAAGCTGAACTTTCTGCCAAAAATTTTTATCTCCACTTGCCAAAAACACCCCCTATCCGTGCCATTCTAGGTTTCATTGTCGTGATACCACCAAATACGAGCTTGTTGCTGACCGATGGGAACGCAGCAGAGCAGATCATGTTGACCGCATCCATGCCATCATCTGAGCCTTTCGGAAAGCGTAAAAACTCATTGATAAGTACGGTTTGGTCTTTGCGGAACTTGATATACTTGTTCTTGATTCTCGGAACTAAGCCCCTAAGCCGGATTTCCTTCGGAGTCTTGTCGTTGAACTCCGTTATGGGAATCTGAATACCAGCATTAAGGCCGCGCTTTGCCACCTCATCTTTGAACATAGCTTGGAACTGGACCGTCTCGATGCTGACCGAACGCAGTTTGTCGCTGTACTTCATAGCCCCCGCAATAATCATCTCAATAAGGCGGTCTGGGTGATACCTTCCCATATTTACCTCAAGGATATACAGATACCCGTTGGCATCTTTGCCTGCCCAAATAATAGCGGCTCTGTCTGAGCGACTTTTTCCCAACGACGGATCACATGCACCATAAACTCCAACGATTTCAGGAAGTTCATAGTAGTAGTCAAACCAGTCGGCAAGAAATTCTGCTTGAGAAGGGTCAACAGGCTCATTCTGGTACTCAGAAGCAAATGCTCCTGGATCAGAAATACGCAGCTCCATCATGTTCTCGTAGTAATCACGGCCAGACTGTGGCCACAGGGACTCAACACCGTCCAACATCTCTTCTCGATGTGCAACGTAGAATTGATAGGAGTCCTCGTATGCTTGGCTATTATTTTCGTCTAGCATCATGGCTTCCCATTCATCCCACAAAGGCGACTCGGAGAAATGCTGTATAGCTTGGTATCTCTTGCGATTCCACATAGAAAAAGACGGCTCTGTAAGCAGTTTTTGAAGCAATGACTCGTAGTGTAGCACTGTACCGATGTAGATATAATCAGTGGTCGGAGTGCCTACGGGAATAAGCGCTTTCATAAACCAGTTAAACAGTTTCCGTCTTTGTGCTTCTGTTTCCACGGCTTCGTCATTTTCCAGATCGTCGATGATAACCAACTGGGGACGAATCGAACCGTATTTGTTACCCCTGAGCTTCTGTCCTGCACCTCTGCCATAGACCTGAACTTTGTTCGATGTGACGATTTTATCCTGCGCCCATTTTTCTTCTGACATAAGATTTCCAAAGTCACGTTGTATCAGCTCATTCTCTTCCAGCTCGGTCTTAATCGCCGATATAAAGCTCTTTGCTTGGTCTAGCGTATCTGATACGAGCAGTATGTTTTGCTTGTATTTATAGACGATACACCAGATGATGAGCAAAAAGGAAATAACCTGCGACTTGCCATGACCACGAGGAGCAGCGCGAACGTAGTAGTTCTTGCGTTTCTTGCGTCTAAGGATCATATCCTCAGCGGAAGCAAATACCTCTGTGTGCATTGGGCAAAATTCGCTTGAGAAAACCGTCGGGAAGTATGTCTTCGCGAACAACTCCAACGATTCAGCGCACTCTTTGACACGTCTGCCTGTACTTTCTCTCGACAGGATAGCTTCGGTCGATGTGCCGTTCTCTATTGCAGCGGACAGTTCATCAAAAAACTTCTGTGCTTTCGCCATATATCAACCTCCCTTCGTATTTTGTGGTATAAAATTCATGCCTTGTCCCAGTCAGCATGACGGACGCTCCACGGCAACTTGGCCACCACGCGCCTCAAACCCAAATTTCTTCGACACGCTAGATAGAACGTATCGTATCGTAAACCTCGGATTTCCGAAGCTCTTCAAACACTTGAGACTTGACCTCTGGGTATCTGTCAAGGATTGCTATGACAACACCCAAAACCTTACGCACCTTCTGTAGTCCAAGCTGCTCTTTCTGAATCTGGCTTACCGTTCTGTTCAACTCAGCCAACTGCTTGCAAGAATTAAGGTATGCGTTAGAGATGGACGCTATCTCGGACAACTTCTCTTCGTCCTCTTTCAGTTCGTCAAGAAGCGATTCCATTTTGTTTGTGTGCTTTGTTAAGCGATTGCGTACCTTCTTTGCCTCAGCTAGAGCATCAAAGTGTTCCATCGCCTTCGTTAGATGGTTACGGTACATGTCCGTCATTCCATGAGACGTGCAATACCTAGAAACCGTCATCTTGGTGACAGGCTCTTCTCCCGCTGGAAGATAGCGGCTGTTAATCTCGTCGGCTATTTCCTCACAAGTAAGATCGCGTCGCATCGCAAGCACTTTCGCTCCAATGCCCATCTTGTCAATCTTCGTTTGTCTCTTCTCTTGAGCTATAGTGCCATCTCCTTTCAAAACTCTTTATATATAGTTCTTTTATCCTATATCTTATATTTTATAGGACTACTAGAACTACTTGTGTCTATTTCCTTTGTAGAAACGCACTTTTTCGTCAAAAACCATGCTACGCATATAAAGTGTCGCGTCGAGGGTTTCATAGTGTTATTTACAGACTCCGCTTCGTGTTTGTAGACCTTAAAATCGACGTTACGCTTTCAGTTTCTTTGCTCTTTCAGCCAAGGCCTTTCGATGCTCTTCCGAAAAGTTCGGTTTTGAAATCTTACTACGGAATGAGATGAGCTTCTCCGGCACTTCGTATTCAACCGCCGTGACGCCGTCGCAGTTCTGATGTATACGCACCCTCTTGTAGATTTTGTCCAGCTTGTTGATATAGCGCGTATCGCTCGCGTAGATTCTGGCGCAGCGCGTGTCTCGGTCAATGGTGATAACGCACTCCTGCTCCACTGTAGGTAGTCCTGCAAACTTCTCTTTTGGTTTTGTTGTCATGCTTCGTGTCCTTTCTATGTCGGCAAAGCCGCCATCGGCCTATCGCCGAATTTGTTTTCACATCGAAGAAGATATTGTGTTTTGCCTATTGTCGGCGTAGCCGTGTTGTATAGGATTAGCCTGCTTTTACCTTCAACTCGTTTAACATTACAAGCTCATGGTTTTCTACCCATGCGATGAGCCTTCCGGATGCGTCATGGAGGGACTGGTCAAAGCGGAGGGTGGCTTTCATGTTTTTCAAGGCAGGGCGCAGACCGCTGTAGATTTCTGCGGAGACGCCATAACCGGGGTCGTAGAAGAGGGTGTCATAGAAGATGACATATTTTCCTTTCTTTTTGTTCCGAAAATCAACCCAGTTTTTCCCTTTATTTTTCATACCCATCATTTTTCACTCTCTTTCAAACGCCTCTGCTAAACGGCGCAGCACATAATCTGAACAAGGTTTTGCCATGCCATTTCCCAACGCCTTATATCTCGCAGAATCAGAACATGACTTGTCCTCGATAAGCGTATATCCGTCTGGTAAGCCCTGCAAGCGCTCACATTCAGTCGGAGTCAAACGACGAACAAAAGACTGACAGCACAAGTTTTCGCTACCACCACCGATGTCACCACCGGAAGCTCGTGGCGATGTTGTATTGTCCACCTCTTCGTATTTAGCAAAAGAGGTCTTGGAAAACATAACACACTGTTGGTCGTGCATACAGTTGAGCGATCCTACTGTAGTCTGCGACTGATTCGGCTGTCCGTTCCCCACACATACTGCATGTCGGTCAACCGTATTCAACGTAAAGCATACATCAGATAATCCGCTTCCTTGAGGGCCATTCTTCTCCGATCTGCCAATCATGCTGCCTTGTACTGCGATAACTTGTGGTCCCTTATCAACACAAGGGCTTTTACCTGCATCGAAGGAACGTGTCTCTTGCACTACTGGTACTTGATTACCACCTGTACCCATTCGCGCATTGAGTGTAGGTGCGATGCCGTCTTTAACAGGTCGCATAACCTCATCTGCATGTGTCATGTCATAGCAAGCTATCGTGGGTTCAACTCCGTTACATTGTGATGTCAAGCAAGATGCTGTTTCTATGGCATAACCCAACCTTGCCCTTGCACTCTGGCCAGCTTTGAATCCGGCTGTCACAATCATAGTACCGCCTTGGTTACATGCAGGATTGCCGCCATTCAAGTCTAGTGTTCTCGTTTTATCTGCCCTATATACTCCGCTATACGGATTACCAGATTTCATAGAATTGGATGCATACGAACAGATGTTAAAACACTCGGGAGAACGCTCAGACGAATCTGATGCTGACCTACTCGCTGTACCCTCTGGACTTTCTCCGATTCGATGAATAAAAACCCTAAGATTGTTTTCGTTTCGGATAGTGGGTGATCCCCCTATGCTATCGTATACACGATTACTCTGCCCTTCCCACGGAGTTAGAGTTTTTACCGTGCCTGTCGCTCCAAAGCTTCTTTCAGCTCCTTCGGCAGTTCCTTCCCTCTGGCTTTCGCTCTCCGAAGTATTCCCAGACACGCTTTCTGGCTCAAATAGTATTTCCGCGGCACATCTTCCGTCGGCTGCAAAATCCGCGACAAGAAAGATTCGACGGCGACGTTGGGGGACTCCCCAGTATTGAGCATCAAATACCCGCCATGCGAGACTGAAATCGTCTGCCACGATCTCTCCCGCGTTCGGCCATTTCGCAGGTCGAGCAGGATCAATCTCGTATCCTTTGACGCCGCAGATCTCTTCGAGGACGAACTGGAAGTCCGCGCCTTTGTTTGAACTGAACGCGCCTAGGACGTTCTCCCAGACGATGTATCTCGGATATTTTCCATTGGTTGCACACCTCATTTCCTTTACGATTCGGACGGCTTCATAGAAAAGGCTCGAACGGGAGCCGTCCAGTCCCTCACGCTTTCCCGCCACAGACATATCCTGGCAGGGCGAGCCGAAGGTGATAATATCCACCGGTTCAAGCTCACTGCCCTTGAGCGTGGATACGTCACCGTAATGTTTCATAAACGGCAGCCGCTTCGAGGTCACCATAACGGGAAACGGCTCGATCTCCGAACTCCAAACGGGAGTGATGCCGGAAATCAAGCCGCCCAAAGGAAAACCGCCGGAACCATCAAAC
>ERZ773055.301-NODE-301-length-32365-cov-15.016744_pt1 | contig 32365 bp, 23 predicted proteins | sample MGYA00580515_ERZ773055 | MGnify/ENA primary metagenome ERZ773055 (study PRJEB29015, sample SAMEA2737993) | human oral metagenome | biome: human oral; feature: human-associated habitat; material: dental | place: China | collected 2064 ...
GCAAAAAGTCGGTAAAGCTCGCAATTTCCCGATCAAAGCGGAGCAGCGTCACATCCAGCAGCATATCCTTAATGCTGGTCACGACGTCGCCGGTTCCGTTGTAAAACTGCCCCTGTATAAGCAGGTCCTGACCGTCTTTCCACACACTACCGACCAGAAAAACGACCTCTTTTTTCTCCACCAGCGCGCGCTGTTCCGCCTGGTGCTGTTCATGGTATTCCTGTCTTTTTTCAATGGCGTAGCGTTGGTCAAAGGCCAGTTTTTTCTGCACATAAGCCCGCATGGCTGTCTTGGCCGCCGGATAGGAGAAAACATCCGTCACCGCCTGTCCCCCGATCTTCAATCCGGACGACGCGGCATCGGCCGCCGTCCAAGCCGCAGCAAAATCACGCTGCAACGCGAGGAAGTCCTCCCGCATTTGGGGGTCAAAAATATATTCCGTCGCCTGGAGAATCCCCGCCGCCTTGGCAAGAAGCGCCTGATTTTTTTCCAGTGCCGCCAGAAATTTCTCGTGCCGGTCTTTCTCTTTCTCCGGCGGCGCCATGCCCGCGACCTCCTCGTGCAGTTTTCCCAGCCGCTCCGCCGCCAACGCCATGCCGGCCCCGACTGTTTTAGCCTCCTCCGCCGAAGCGTCACCGGATAAAGCCTCCAGCGATGTGAACAGCCCCTTGCTTTCCGTCATAACGGTAATAAACTCTTCGCCCTTCGCTTCATAAAGCTTCTCCGTTACCATGCCAAACGCCCAATACAGGACTGCAGCCGCCACCGCCAGTGCCAGAATCAGCTTCGTCTGTTTACTCATCGGTGCCGATGCCGGCACAGCTACCCCCGGTGCCGCATCAACGGACATTTCCCCCGGCGCCGCCTCTGTCAAAGCCGTTGAAGCGATTTCTTTGGGCGCCAAATCCGTCGGCGCGTCGGCGGCTTGCGAAGCGATCGCCGTCCCCGGGGCGGGTTTTGCTGCTCCACATTTGGGACAAAATTTTCCCGTATTTCCAGGTTCTCCGCAAGCCGGGCAATGCCATGTTCCCTCCGGCGACCCACACTTTGGGCAAAACTTTCCGGTATTTCCCTCTTGGCCGCAAATCAGGCAGTTCCACGCCCCTTCCGATGCCCCGCACCGCGAGCAGAATTTCCCTTTATTGTCCGGCTTTCCGCAAACTTTACACAGCCAATATCCTGCGGCTTCCTCCATCCCTGCTGTCCCTCCTCACTGGCATTTTCCATTTCCCCGCTGCCTCAGCGGTTTCAGAAAATGTTACGCTTCCCCGAAAACCTGAACGATTTACCCCCAGTGTAGCCTAATAATCCCAGAGCGTCAACCACGTTCCAAAAAAATGAGCCGTTTCTAAAAAACGGCCCCTTGCGTGTCCATGATATAACGCCAAACTATCGCTCCTCGGCACATCCTACGCGATTGACATCGCTGAACATCGCCGAGAGAAGGCACAGTTAACCGGCTTTTCCCACGTGAGCAGCCTGTCAGGAGCCGCCGCCATGCCGCATGCCAATATTCCCGGTCCGTCCGATTCATCCTTCCCGGATGATCTGTGCGATCTTCCCCGCCGCCTCTTTCAGCTCGGCGCTCGTATGCGTCGCCATGAGAGCCGCCCGCAGGCGGGCGCTGCCCCGGGCGACGGTGGGATAGCGGATGGCGGAAAGGAAGATACCCTCCTCGTAGAGGCGCTGCGCCACCGCCATCGCCCGGCCTTCATCGCCGATGACGATGGGAACGATGGCCGAAGCGCTGGCCGCTTTGACCCCCGCTTCCTCAAGGGCCTCACAAAAGAGCCGGGTGTTTCCCCGGAGCCGCGCCACCCGCTCCGGTTCTTCTTCTAAAATCGTCAGCGCCGCCTGCGCCGCCGCCAAGACGGACGGCGCGAGGCTGGTAGAGAAAATGAAGCTCCGAGCGGCATTGCGCAGATAATCGATGAGAAGCTGCCGCCCGCAGACGAAGCCCCCCTCGCTGGCCAGCGCCTTGCTCATGGTGCCCATGAGAATGTCCGGCGGTTCCGAAAGGCCAAAATGTTCCACAATCCCTCGGCCCGTTTTGCCGATGACGCCCGTGGCGTGAGCCTCGTCCATCATCACCAACAGGCCGTGTTTTTTGCCCAAGGCCATGAGATCCGGCAGCGGCGCGATGTCGCCGTCCATGCTGAACACCGCGTCGCTGACAATAACGCCGAAGGACGGAGCCGCCGCTTTGATTTTCGCCGCTAAATCCGCTGCATCGCCATGGCGGTAAACGATGGTACGGGCATGGCCGAGGCGGCAGCCGTCGATGATACTGGCGTGATTCAGCTCGTCGCTGAAAATCACCGCCCCCAAGGCGGCCAAAGCCGACAAAATCCCCACGTTGGCCATATAGCCGGTATTAAAGAGCAGGGCGCTCTCCGTTCCCTTAAATCGAGCCAAGGCCTTCTCTAAATTTTCGTGCAGGGGCAGATTGCCCGTAGTGAGGCGGGACCCGCCGCTCCCCGCCCCGTATCGCCGAAGAGCCGCCTGTCCTGCCCTAAGAACCCGCGGCTCATCAGTGAGCCCCAAATAGCTGTTGGAAGCCAGCATAAGACGGGAACGCCCCTCGGCGATCACCCGGGCCGTCTGGGGCGACTCAATCACCCGCAGGGTGCGGTAGAGCGCCTGCTCCCGCCGCCGTTTCAGGTCGTCTTTCAGAGGCTGCCACGGATCAGACACAGGCTTAGGCCCAGGAAAAAGCGGCGCGTCCCGCACCAAGACCTTCTGTTTTTCCAAATAGCGGATGGTTTCCGGCACCTCCGCCTTCGGCCCTCGATAGAGAAAAATCCGTCCGCCGTCGGGGCAGCCCGGCTCTTTCAGCTTCGTGATGCGCCGGTAGCCGATAGAAGGGGCGGCCACATAACCCGTCACATAATCCGGATCGTCGGACATGCAGATTTCTGCGATGATGCGAGGAGCGCTGACCACTTTGCTGGCCAGGACAATCGCCTCCTGAAAATGATTTTTCTCATCGCTGGCGGCGCGCTCCGTCCCGTGCACTGCGTCCATATACGTGGCGCGAATGCCCCGCACCGGATCCGGCTCCAAGCGCTCCAAGGTATCCGCATCGAGGAGCATAGCCCCCCGCATGGCATAGGTGTAGCGAAATTTTTCCATAATGGCCGCGCCATTGGCAATGCCCAATTCCGTCAACGCCGCGATAATGGCCGCCCGCCCTTCCTCCGGCGTCGCCACTTCGAGAGTAGACACCGGCAACGCCTCGATGTAAACGATATCCTCCGCCGGCGCCGCCTCAATTTTCAAATTGATAAAATCCGCTTCTCCCTTGGCATGGTGCAGCGCCCGCCCGATGAGCGCGGCGGCATTCTCCCCCAATTCTTCCTCCGATAAAATCTTTTCCGCCCCGGAAATATGGACGCTTTCCCCATGCTCCGTCCTGCTGGCCCGCATTTTCAGACTGTACAGCGACATATCTTCCCTTCCCCCTAACGCGCGTTTCTGCTGCTTCTATCATAGACAGGGGCCGCGCCCTTGTCAACCGTAAGATTTTAATCGTTTACCATGCCCCGAAAAAATTTCCACCCGGTTTCCCCTTCATAAATCTTAAGGACAGGATCCTTGACTTTCTCTGGCCCGCAAGGTATATAATGTTTTCAGCAATCGTTCCAATCCCTCGAACCCATCGACGCCATCATGGAGAACGGCCAATACAACCAACAGTGGCACCGCGTCCATCTGCTGCCGGAGGAAACAGCGCAGGCCGCTGAAGACGTAGGGGCCAGAGCCGTCCTGCCCGCTCACAGCGGAAAATTCGCATTGGCATGCCACACCTGGGACGCTCCCTACCGTGCTCTCTCCGCCGCCAGCCAAGGCCGCCGCTACCGCCTCCTCACCCCCGAGATTGGGGAAGCCCTTCGCCTTGATGAGGCAAATCCCCTCTTCTCCTCGTGGTGGGAAAATATGACCTGACAAACAAAAGAAGGGAGCCGCCTTTCCTCGGACGGCTCCCTTCTTGTCGGAAGACGGAAAATAGGCTAAACTAAAAGAAATATGTTGTGAAAGGATGATCCTCATGTCCGAAAAGACCGTTCTCTCCGAAAAACGCGGCCCCATCGCCATCGTCACCCTGAATCGGCCTAAGAGCTTAAACGCCCTCTCCGCTGATTTGGTCAACGACTGCCTTATGGCCCTGCACACGCTGGAGCATGACGATACCGTGCGGGTCATCGTCCTCACCGGCGCGGGGCGAGCCTTCTGCGCCGGCGGCGATTTAGGCTCTTTAGACGCGCTTTCCACCGCCGATGAACGCCGCCGCTTCATCGCCAAAGCGGCCACCATCACCAAGCTCCTCGCCGCCATGTCGAAACCCGTCATCGCCATGGTAAACGGGGTGGCCGCCGGGGCCGGATTCAATCTGGCCCTGGCCTGCGATCTCGCATATGCCGCCGAGGGCGTCCGCTTCATCCAGAGCTTTGCCAACGTAGGGCTCTCCCCTGACTGCGGCGGCTTCTATTTTCTTCCTAAAACCGTGGGCCTCGCCAAGGCGAAAGAGCTGATGTTCACCGCCCACCCGGTAGATGCCGCCGAAGCGAAAGCCTTAGGCATCGTCAACGATGTCTATCCTCCGGAAGAACTGGAAAAACAGGTGATGGCAACAGCCGAAGCTATCGCCGCCAAAGCCCCCCTAGGCATCGCCATGACGAAGAAAGCCGTCAACAACTACGGTGCGACCTTGGAGGAAACCTTGACCTTTGAAGAAATGGCCTCCTCCATGCTCCTTGGCACCGAAGATTTCCGGGAAGGCGTCTGCGCTTTCAACGAAAAGCGCCCGCCCAAGTTCCAAGGAAAGTAACCGGCACCGTCACAATCGATTCCATAATAGAAGGCGTCTTTTGAAGAATAATTTCTCCAAAAGACGCCTTGTTCTATTCCGTATACATAGCACAGGCCGCCGTCCAACGAAGAACGTTCCCTGTTCTTTGCTCACCTCACCGCGCTGTGTCCAGCACTGCCATAACGGCTGGCCAAACGTCCACAGTTTCATGGCCACGCCGCCAGAAGGCGGCCCCCGCTAAGTCATAGCGGCTGACGAGAGCGGCCTTCTGGGCGAGGGAGCGGGCATCCTCCTGCCAGACGCGGCAGAGGCGATCCCCGGCGTGGTACTCAAAATAGTATTGGGCGGCGTCCGAAAGCCACGTCCGGCGCAGCTTTTTCTCTGTCAAAAGCCGTTGCGCTTCCGCCATGGTCAGTGTGCGCACCTTGACGAGCCGCCCCCCTTCTTCCTCCCAAAGGCGCATGTAGAGCGGCATGCCCAAGAGGAGTTTTGCCGAAGGTACTTCTTCAAGGGTAGCGGCAAGGCCTGCCTCCACCCAATCGAGAGAGGCGACAGACCCGGCGACGGAAGAAGACTGCCCGTGCTCGTCATAGGCCATCACCGCAAGATAGTCCGCCGCCCTGGCCAACGCCCCGCGATCATAGCACTGGGACCAGTTTTCCGAGCCGCCGGGGAAAGTCACATCCACCGAGAGAATGCGGCCTTGCCGATGGAGGGCAGCCGCCGTTTCCTCCACGAAGCGGGTCAGAGCGTCCCGATCCGCGAGATTAATATTCTCAAAATCGAGATTGATCCCGTCCAAATCATAGCTCTCCGCCGTCTTGATGAGATTCTCAACGGCGGCTTTCCGCCCGGCCTCGCTTCGCAAAAAATCTCCCGTAACTTCCGGATCAAAATCGGCGTTGGTCACGAGGGCCCAGACCTGATACCCCTTGGCATGGGCTTTGTCCACATAGCTTCGCGCCGGATCGGCTTTAGGCGCCGGCGCTATCCGCCCCGCCGCATCGGCGATCATGAACCAGCAGGGAGACACCACAGTGATACCGGGAATCGCAGGCTGCTCCGCCAGATTGATTTCCTCATCAAAAAAATTTTGCCAAACGAGACGTATGGGCCCCCCTTCTTTATCTCGCTCCGTCGAATTTCCCTTCGATGACTTGGCGGCGGATTCTGCCCCACGGGCCGCCTGCCACTCCGCCAAGATCGCCCGCACTCCATCGCCAGGCTGCGCGGCTTGTGTCAGCGGCATGAACCCCACCCAAAGGCAAACGACCAGCCAAACGATACGTCCCATCCTATGCATCCCCCTTCTCCGGCTCCGCCGCGGCCTGAAGCGCCGCAATATCCCGATCCTCGATCAAAACGTAGAGAAAATCCCCCGCTGAAAGGTGCAAATCACCGCGGGGCACCATCTCTGACTCGCCCCGGCGCACGTTGACCAGAAGGCTGTCCTTCGGCCACGGGATCTCCCGCACCAGCGCGCCATCCAGGGCACTCCCCACGCCGACGACAAATTCCGCTACCGCCCGATGCCGGGAAAGGCGCTGAGCGATCTGCCGCTCCCGGCGCAGAGAGCGCAGCAGGAGAGCGTCGTACACCGGCTCGCCCTTCAGGAAATCGGCCGTCAGATAGGCGGCCAGAGACACGAAGATCAGTGCCAAGAGATGCTGAAAGGAACCGGTCATCTCCATGACGAGAATGCTGCCCGTCACCGGCGAGCGCACCACCGCTGCGAAGTAGCCCGCCATGCCGAAAACGATGAAATTCGCCGCGTACTCCGTCGGAGCCAGATGAAAGGCCCCGACGAAGGCAGCAAAGAGCGCGCCTCCGATGGCCCCTAAGACCAGCATAGGGAGAAAGATGCCCCCCGGCACGCCGGAACCGAAACAGAGCATGGTATAAAAGTATTTCAATATCAAAAAGAGCAGCAGCGTGGGCCACAAAAACGGCTGTTCCACCAAAAGATCCACGAGGCGGTTGCCGCCCCCCAAGACCTGAGGCACGAAAAACATCAGCCCCATGCCCACCAAGAGCGGCACCAAAGGCCGTGCCAAGCCGGTAAAGGGGAACCGTCCGTAGAGATCCAGCGCCGCAAAAAGGCCGCGGTTAAAAAGAATGCCTAAGACGCCGATCAGGATCCCCAGCAGCACCATCAGCCAAAGGCTCTCTAAGGGAAGTACGGGAAAGACGGGGAAATGAAACACCGGCGCGCCGCCAAAGGCGATCTGCGTCACCACTGTGGCCGAAAGGGTCGCGGCAATGGTCGCCATCAGCACCAAAGGGGAAAAGCTCTTCGCCAGCTCCTCGAGGCAGAAGATCACCCCCGCCAAAGGCGCGTTGAAGGCCGCCGCCAACCCAGCCCCGGCCCCCGCCGTCAGATAGAGCCGTTCCACCGTCCGCGGCTTATTGCGAAGCTCGCTGATTCCCTGTCCGACGCAGGCCCCGATCTGGACACTGGGTCCCTCGCGCCCCAAGGACATTCCTAAGCCGATGGCCAAAATCCCACCAAACACCTTCGCCATGAGGACCCGCAGCCAGCGCATCCGCATCTCCCCCAGGAGAATCCCCTTCACCTGGGGAATGCCGCTCCCGGTGCTCATGGGTTCAAAGGCCACAATGCGGGAAAGGAGCCACGCCGCCAAGACGAGGAGCAGGGCCCAGCCCAAAAGCCCCGGCAGACCCGCTTCCCGAAGGAAGGCGACCAGGTGCGGACGCAAATCCTCCGACAGTTTCAGCGTCTCGCGAAAAAAGGCGATGACACTCCCCGTCGCCACCCCTACCAAAATGCCCCCCGCGAAGAGCCGCCGCCGGGACGATCGGTCGTCCGCGATGAGCCGCATGGCCGCCTCTAACTTCCCCATTGCCATCCCTCCATGAGAAAAAAAGGAGAGCCCTTCGGCCCTCCTCCTCAGTGCTTCCTTTATTCCGCGGTAAACGGCAGGAGCGCGATATTGCGCGCCCGCTTGATGGCGAGCGTCACCTGGCGCTGATGCTTGGCGCAGTTGCCGGAAATGCGGCGCGGTAAAATCTTGCCGCGCTCGGTGATAAATCGACGCAGCTTCCCCGCGTCTTTATAATCAATGTGCTCGACTTTGTCCACGCAAAAGCTGCAAACCTTCTTGCGGGGACGTCGGCTTCTGTCACGTCTGATCACGACTATGCCTCCTTAAAATGGAATGTCATCGTCTTTTACCGGGCCGCCGAAGCCTCCCACAGGAGATGCCGCCGGGGCCGGGCCGTCCATCGGTGCCGGCGCGTCAAAGTCGCCGCCCTCGGTATGTGATTTCGATTCACAGAACTCAATGTCGGAAACATTGACCTCCGTGACATAGCGTTTCGATCCGTCCTGCGCTTCGTAGCTGCGGGACTGAAGCCGTCCCTCCACCAGAATTTTCGAACCCTTGTGGAGATAGTTCCCGGCGAATTCCGCCAGCCGCTCCCAGGCGACCAGATTGAGAAAATCCGCCGTCGCCTGCCCGCTGTCCGCCGCGTTTCGACTCATGCGGCGATCCACCGCGATCGTCATCCGCGCCACGCTTTTCCCGGATTGCGTCGTCCGCACGTCCGGATCCCGCGCCAAGCGGCCCATCAAAATCACCTTATTCATGACGATGCCCTCCTGCTTCCTTTATTCCTCGCTCGCCGCCGGGGCTTCGGGAGCCGCCGCCGGAACCTCTTCCTCTGATCTCACGATCATGTGCTTTAAGAGATCGTCCGTGATCTTCATCACGCGATCCACTTCCGCCACGCAGGCCGGTTCACAGGAGACATACAGCAGGCAGTAAAAACCGTCCGTGCAGTCTTTGATCTCGTAGGCCAGTTTTTTCCGGCCCCACCGATCCTCTTTTTCAATCATGCCGCCGTTATCCTTGATGAGCTTGATGAACTTCTCAATGACGGCGTTCGTCGGCTCCTCTTCCATCGGCTTCACGATGAATATGACTTCGTAGTTTCTCACGAAATCACCTCCTCTTTGGACTTTGGCCCTCCTCTCCGAAGGGCAGGGAAGGTTCAAAATAACTTTCAAACCTGATTCGACCAAAATAGTATACCACCATGATCGGGCCGCTGGCAAGGGAAATTTTTCCGCCCCGTCTCGCACCGCGGGCGCGCCTTCACACTTATCGTTCCGCCAGGCGGCGCATGCGAGCGACGTTGTCAGCTATGGGGAGCGCTTTATCGAAAGCGCGGACGATCCGCTCCTCTTCCGCCGCATTCGCAGCGGTGATGATCTCCACTCGGCGGCCCAGGATGCGCTTGACCTGCGGCAAGACTAAATTCAGCCGGGGACCGTCCGCCACGATGATGTACGTTTCGGCAAAATCGCTGTGAACTGCGTTCACCAACGCTCCCACCGAGGGGACGTCGCCGTCGCCGCCCAGGGCAATGAGGTGCGCCCCCGCCTCCTGCAGCCGCTCCGCCCGATCCTCATCCGCCGCCACGGCCAGGACAGCCACCGGTAAAAGGGGCGCAGCTGTCGGCGCAGCGATGTGGGGATCCGACATGTCCGTCAGACGAATGTCGGTAATCGGCCCAAATCCCAGGCTCTCTTCCAAAGCCGCCCCAGGGCGGGCGGTATGAAGATGAACCGTGACGGATCCCCGGCGGCGTTCCACCATGACGAAACTGGCCGTTTGCTGTAAATATTCTTCCAATTCCACCGGATCGGCTTTATCGCTGCCGATGCGAAAGGTAAGACAGACGGCATGCACTTCGTCGTCCCGCGGATCAGGCAGACCCAGGCGCTCTCCGCCGCTTCCCACGGAAAAATTCAGGGCGGGGGAAACGAAATTTCCCATCAGGCCTTTCTGGCAGCCTACCAAGAAGACCAGCATGATCTCTTCCCCCACATCACGGCCATTCGCCGCCACTGCCGGCTTTTCCCCCGCCGCCACCGCCGCCGCCAGGATTTCCAATATGGAGAGATTGTCCCGCACCGCCCGGTAAGCTCCCTTGGCTACCGCCCGGGCCGCCCGGACGATGGGGCGCTCCGGCTCTTCCGGCAGCACTCGCTGCGCGTAGAGAATGCCGTATTGAAACGCTTTGCCAAATTCCGAAGACGTGGCGTTGAATTTCCCGATCAATCCCTTGGACAGCCCCCGAAAAATCTGAGACAATACCACCCCAGCGTTCCCCCGAGCGCCTAAGATCGCCGCCGACGCCACGCGCCGAGCCAGCCCGCCGATACTTTCCTCCGACGTATCCTTTAGCGCCATCACCGCCGCGCCCATGGTGCGCAGGATATCCGTCCCCGGCCAGCCGCTGTGCCGGGGACGCAGCCGCTTATCCAACTGGTTCAGATTCTCGTATTCCAACAGGAATTCACTGTAGGCTCCCGTCACCATCCGCCGAAAATCACTGCCCGTGATGACTTCCCCGTTCGCCGTCCGCTTTGCCATATTCCGCGCCTCCGCCGGAAACATTCTTCCCGCAAAAATTTTCCTCTCGAAAAGGATTCTTCTCCCTTATTCGCGAAATAATAGAGAAATACCTTTTTTGCCACGAACATTCCCCGGAGACGTTATCCGCCGCGCGTCGGCCGCTCCGGGCAGAATACGGAGGAGATTCTATGCCCACCAGGAAAAAGAACGCGGCCGCGAAGGCCGAGGCCAAAATCACCTTGAATTTTGGCGAAGCCGACAACGAAAAGGCGCTTCCCAAGGCTAAACGGGGTCGAAAAGCCAATACCGGAAAGTCCGTGAAAGCGGTGAAAGGTCCCCGAACCGTCAAGGCAGCAAAATCCGCCGGTCGCGGCCGAAAACCAAAGACCGCCGCGAAAGAGCGGCACAATCTTCTCTTCGCCCTCGACATCGGCACCCGCAGCGTCATCGGCATCGTCGCCGCTGAAGAAGTCGACGGCCGCCTCACGATCTTAGACACCCAGCGGGAAGAGCATAAGACCCGGGCTATGCTGGACGGGCAGATTCATGACGTGCCCCAGGTCGCCGCCGTCATCCGTGACGTCAAGGAAGCGCTGGAAAAGACCACCGGTCCGCTCCGCCACGTTGCTGTCGCCGCTGCCGGGCGCGCCCTCTACACCATGACCGCCGAAGCGGAAATGGAATTTGGCGGCCTCATCACCAGCGAACAGGAGCGCCTTTTAGACTTCGCCGGCGTCCAGGCGGCCCAGGCGAAATTAGCCTCCTCCGACGCCGTGGACGACCCCACCCGCTACTATTGCGTGGGCTACAGTACCGTCAAATATCTCCTGGACGACACGCAGCTGAAGACTCTCGTCGGCCAGCGGGGGCGCGTCGCCAAGGCCACTGTCATCGCGACCTTCCTTCCGCGGCAGGTCATTGATTCCATGTCTTCGGCCCTAAACGCCACTGGTCTTGAAATGCAGGCCATCACCTTAGAGCCCATCGCCGCCATCAATGTCCTCATCCCGCCCACCATGCGCCACCTGAATCTCGTCCTCGTCGACATCGGGGCCGGAACCTCCGACGTGGCCATCACGAGAGACGGCTCCGTCATCGCCTACGGCATGGTGCCCCTGGCAGGCGATGAGATCACCGAAGCTATCTCCCAGCATTTTCTCTTAGACTTCAATGTAGCCGAACAGGTCAAACGAGAAGCCGCCGAAGGACGTGACGTTTCCTTCGACGATATCTTGGGCAGTCATTACGATCTCTCCGCCGCCGAGATCATCGACCCCATCATGGACAACGTCCGCAAATTAGCCGAAGCCATCGCTCACCAGATCGTTGAGCTCAATGATACCGATCCTCAAGCTGTCCTCTTGGTCGGCGGCGGCGCGCTGACGCCGAACTTGGCCAAGAGCGTCGCCGACGCCCTGAAGCTTCCCCCAGGGCGCGTCGCCGTCCGCCATCCGGAGGGGGTGGAGGGCATCGACGATCTGCCTCCGCTCCTTCGCCTCCCGGATACCGTGACGCCCCTGGGCATCCTGAAGATCGCCTCTCTTAACACCCTCCACTTCCTCACCGTCTACGTCAATGAGGAAGAATATCATCTGTTTAATTTCCGTCATCTCACCATCTCCGACGCTCTCCTGAACGCCGGGATCCAACTGAAAAAATTTAACGGCAAGACCGGCCTCGGCATCCAGCTCATGATCAACGGGCAGTCGCAGTTCTTCCCCGGCACCATGGGCACCATGGCTACCCTCACCTTGGACGGAGAACCCGCCACCCTCGACCAGCCCATCCACAACGGCTGCCACATTCACATTGAACCGGGGAAAGACGGGGCAGCGCCCGCCCTCATGCTCAAGGATATCGCGGACGTGCCCGCCGACTACACCCTATCCGTCAACGGCGAGCAGAAACATCTGGCCCCGGAATTTCTCATCAATAACCAGCCTGCTCGGCCGGACGCCCCCTTAAAAGACGGCGATGTCATCACAACGAAAACCACCCGGACAGTAGGGGAAGCCATCGCCGCCTCGGGCTTTTCCCCCACAGGCCGGCGGATCTCCTTCACCCTCAACGGCACTCGCTCCCAATACACAGCAAAGCCCGTTATCCTCGTCAACGATCAGCCCGGCACTCTATCCCAAACCGTGCAGGACGGCGACCGCATCGAGTATCGCTTGGATAACGAACCTAAATTAGGCGACATTTTAAACATTGACGACTTAAGCGCCCACCTGACCATCCTTTACAACGGCGCAGAAACCAAGATCCCTTCCGCTGTCGTCAGCCTTGAAGTCAACGACCGGCCGGCCACCGTCAACACCATCATCGCCGAGGGCAGCCGCGTCAAATACACCCGTTCCGAAGCGCGGGCCACCCTTGTTTCCACCGCTCTGGCCTCTGTCGGCTTCGTGCCGCCCCCGGCCACCAGCCGCGTCACCGTGGACATCTTAGTCAACGGGCAGCCGGCGCAGTTCACCGATCCCATCAAAAACGGCGACGCCTTAGACATCAAGATCGTTCCCATCGCTGCGGGTCCTCCAGCCTTCGCCGCGACCACTCCCCCAGCCAAAAACAGCGGCATCGAAAGCCCGATCAGCAGCCGTCCCAACACGTTCACGGCCCCGGTTGGTGCCTCCGATCCGCCCCCGGCCGCAGCCGCCGCCAGCAGTGCCACCACGTCCGGAGTAAGCGCCCCCGCCGCCCAAACCGACACGCCTGCCGCCGGGCAGTCTGCCGCCCCGGAAAATCCCACGCTGACCGACAGTCTGTTAGGGAATTACCGGGAACAGATGAAAAAAGAAGCTGCTGCCCCGGATGCCGTTTCCCCCACTTCGCCCCCGCCGGTCAAGAAAGGCTGGGCTCGGTTCCACTGAGCCGGTAAGCCCCCGGAAAAGAAAAACTTGCCAATCCTCCACAGAAATGATAAGATAAACGGCATAGTCGCGAATGTACCGGCACGATGTCGGCACATCGGACGACGCGGGCATAGTTCATTGGTAGAATACGAGCTTCCCAAGCTCGGGAGGTGGGTTCGATTCCCATTGCCCGCTCCATAGAGACTGCAGGGCCGTCAAAAATGACGGCCCTTTTTGCTGTTCCCACGATTGCACAAAAGCCGAAGATATGATACATTGCGGGTAATCACACAAAAAAACTCCTTTGCCGGAACCATCGGCCACAGTTGCCCCGGCCACAGTGCATAAAAGACACGAAAAAACGGCAGCCCTATGGAACTGCCGATACGAAAGGAAATTTCGATGACTGAGCCCCAGAATAAAACGACGTGCCTGAAGATGAAAGGAATCCTCACGGCGATCGCGATAGCGTGCGCCTCCCTTCTCTCCGGGTGCTCGTTCCTGCTGGCCGCAGAAAACAGCGACCCGTATACGCCGGACGATGTGATCGATATGGTGGCGTCAGAGTTCGCCGTCTGCCAGCCCCATCTTATTCTGCAATCGACAGAACGCGAAAAGGACAAACCTTTCCAACGAAACATCTATGTATTCCACGACGAAGCGAACGATTTCACCTTTGCCTGTAAAGCCGTCATCCGCCGTCCCACGCTCCCGCTTCCCTGTGCCCAGCGGGATACGAACGTGTATTTCGCCTATGCTGAAGGATACGCCGGGCACCTGAATCCCAGCATCCGTACCATGGCGGTGAAATACGGCTTTCGCTGCGCTACAACGGCAGAGGCAGCGGCGCTGATCCAATCGAAAGTCAAGCGCCGACAGGGCGATAGGGAATTCTCGCTCTTCGACGAAGGGGATTTTATTTTCGTCAGCGACGGCGCCAAAGGCACGGATGTAGCGGCAGTCTGCAAAGGTCTCTACAACATGTATCGGCCGAAAGAAGACGGCACGCTGTTATCCACGCTGTACGGCCGAAAAATTACCTTCTACTATCTGCCCTCCGGAGAAGAAGATCTGACCCAAGCAATTTTTGTCCTATCCTTCACACTGAAAGGCCGGCACGATTGGGCCGCCACCCTGTCCGACAATCCGGGACCCTCATCCAACGAAAAAGATCCCGCCGCCATGGAAAAGGGCTTAGCCCAGTATTTCGACCACTGCCTCCATAACGCCCAATCCATAGCGGCGCAGCGCCGCAAACACAATCCGCCTTCGTCCTAAAAGTAAAGAAGTTCACGAACAGCGATGATTTAGAGAACCCCTGCCTGAAAACCATGGCCCTCATCCAAGTAATGTGCGTTGGAAACGGCAGCGGCAAAAGCGGCTGTGGAGCAGCGAAGTGCAACTATGATGAACCGTCATCTATATCCACCATTCGGGTGTCAATTCTCCCCAAGTGATCACTTTGCCATTTTTGTAGTCAAGCATGAGTTCAATCCCCCTATATGCCTCCGGCATGAGTTGTGTCATAAGCGCACGGCACGTTCCACAAGATATAGCCTCTCCATCCCAAGGTATAGGACTCGTCTTATTTTGCTTTATGCGGCAGAAAGGATTGACGTGTGATGGCCGAAAATACATGTGCCCGTTGGATCCTGCATATCGACATGGACGCTTTTTTCGCTGCCGTGGAGCAGCGCGATCACCAAGCGTACCGGGGGCGCCCCCTCATCGTCGGCGGGATGGGGCCGCGGGGGGTGGTATCCACCGCCTCTTATGAAGCGCGGGCCTTTGGCGTTCACTCCGCCATGTCCATGGCGGAGGCTCGGCGGCGCTGTCCCGACGCGATCTTCCTCCCCGGCGATTTTCCCCGCTACCGCGCGGTGTCGAAAGAGATTTTTCAAATCTTATCCCGCTTTTCCCCCCTCATTGAGCCGCTCTCCATCGACGAGGGATTTCTTGATCTCACGGGCATGGAAGGGCTCATGCCAAACGGACTCCGTTCTTACGGCCAGGCCCTTAAGGACGCCATCCGAGGAGAAACGGGCCTCATCGCCTCGGTGGGCATCGCGCCGAACAAATTTCTTGCCAAGTTGGCCTCGGATTTAGAAAAGCCCGACGGGCTCACCATCATCCGAAAGGAAGATACCCCCCGCCTCGTCTGGCCTCTCCCCGCCAAGCGGATCTGGGGGGTAGGAGAAAAGACGAACGGGCGCTTGGCCGTCTTCGGCTATCGCACCATCGGCGAGATCGCCCGCGCCGATCTCAAAAAACTGACCCGAGAAGTCGGCGAACGGCTGGCCCGCCATCTCCACGATCTGGCGAATGGCCGCGACGACCGCCCGGTGGAACCGGTGCGCAAAGTGCAGTCCATTGGCCGGGAGATCACGTTTCCGAAAGATCTTCGTTCTCCCCAGGAGGCGAAGGACGCCCTCTTAAAGTTAGCGGGTGAAGTAGGCTGGCGGCTGCGGCGGGCGGGACAGCGGGCCCACACCGTTCAGCTCAAGCTGCGCCTCGGCGACTTCTCCACCTTTACCCGACAGCGCACCTTCGACGTTCCCCTCTGCTATGATGAAGATCTTTACGAAGCCACCTGCGCCCTTTTTGACGCCATGAAGCGCCCGCCGGGCGGCATCCGCCTCTTAGGCATCAGCGGCAGCGGCTTTGACGAAGCGGGGGAGATGTCCCTCTTCGACGACAGTCAGAAAAAAGAACGCCTTTATACCGCCATCGATACCCTTCGCCAACGCTACGGAGAAAACGTCCTCACCCGGGCCCCGCTCCTCAAAAAAACCGAAGAGGGCAGGAACTCTCCGGAAAAGTGACCTTTGCAATGACCCCTGGCTAAAAAACATCGCGAACAAACGAAGAGGACCTGCCGCACGCAGCAAGTCCTCTTCAAAGACGGAGTCCAAAGTGCCGTTGACAACAACTGCCTAAACCTGCATGTGCAGGTGGGTATCCTAAGCCCGCCCTTTGACATTCGCCCGAAGCGACCCCGTCAGCCGACGGCAAAATCAGATTCCCAAAGGTAAAAGAGTCGGTTAGACATGTATATTCGTCCACGCACACCCCAGACGATCCCTTCTTTAGACGATATAATATCATAAAGAACGGCCTGATACAAGACTTGACAAGCGGAAAATCGCCCCTCAGCGAAAGAGACTTTTCAGCTCTTCTTCGCTAAGCTTTGTCAAGAAGTTCTCCCCCGGCCGGATCATCTGGTCGATGAGGGCTTTTTTCCGCTCCTGCAAAGCAAAGATTTTTTCCTCAATGGTATCTTTGGCGATGAGCTTCAGCACCTGCACCTTGTTTTCCTGCCCGATACGGTATGCCCGGTCGGTGGCCTGCTCCTCCACAGCGGGATTCCACCAAGGATCGTAGTGAACCACCATGTCCGCGCCGGTAAGATTGAGTCCCGTTCCCCCGGCTTTCAGAGAAATCAAAAAAGAGGGCGTATCCCCGGCGTTGAAGGCGTTGACGAGGTGAAGCCGTTCCTCGGCCGGTGTCTGCCCGTCGAGATAGGAATAGGAGAGATGTTTCTCATCTAGGCGGGCGGCGATGCGGCGCAGCATGGCGGTGAACTGCGAAAAGATGAGGAGCCGATGCCCCGACGCGGCGGCTTCTTCCACCAGATCCAGGAGGAGATCAAGTTTTCCCGAACCGCCGTCATATCCTTCCAAAAAGAGGGCCGGATCGCAAGCGATCTGCCGCAGGCGCGTCAGGATAGCTAAAATTTTGATTCGTCCGGTATCCACCCCGTGTTCCGCCAGGATGGCGGCAAATTCCTTCTGACTGCGCAGGAACCATGCCTTATACAGCTTCTCCTGCTTTGGCGTCATCTCGGTCACCAGCTTGCTCTCCACCTTATCGGGCAGCTCTGTCAGCACATCCTTTTTCAGCCGCCGCAGGATAAAAGGAGCGATGTGACGGCGCAATTCAGCCGCCGCGCGCCGGTTTTCGTCCCGCACGATGGGAATCTCGTAGCGGGCGCGGAACTGTGGGTAAGAGAGCAGATACCCCGGCATGAGGAAATCAAAGATGGACCAAAGCTCCGTCAGGGTATTTTCGATGGGCGTACCGGTGAGGGCAAAATACCCGCCCGTCTTGAGGCGCTTCACCGCTTTGGCGTTTTGGGTGGCGGGATTTTTGATGTGCTGGGCCTCGTCCAAAAAGACGTAACGGAAGGTTTTTGTCCCATAGTCGGCAATGTCCCGCTTTAAGAGATGATACGTGGTCACCACCACATCCGAATCATCCGCCGCCGCAAGCTTTTCCCGCCGCTCGGCCTTCGTTCCGGCGATGGCTGAAGCCCGAAGTTCCGGCGCAAACCGGGCGATCTCCTCGATCCAATTATACATGAGAGAGGTGGGCGTCACCACCAGCGTAGGGCGCGCTCCCTCGGCTCGCTTGGCCAGCAGGAAAGCAATGACCTCAATGGTCTTTCCCAGCCCCATATCGTCAGCCAATATCCCTCCCAAATGATACTCGGAAAGCGCCATAAGCCAGTTGAACCCCTGTGCCTGATAGTCCCGCAGGACGCTGGTCATCGTCTCAGGCACAGGCCAGGCGTCTTGTTTTGGCCGGGTGATCGCCGTCACCAGCCGCGAAAACGCCTCGCTGCGCTCTAAGTGCAGATTGGGTTCTTCCCGGGCCGCCGCGTCTAAATAAAGGGCCGTGGAAAGGGGCGCCACCGCCTTATCCCCGCATCTTTCCAAGGCAGCCGAGTCCATGAGCTCCGCCAGCAGGTCCAGCTGCTGCTCCCCCAGCGTCACAAAGCTGCCGTCTTTCAGGCGGTGATAGCGCCGCTTCAACCGATAAGAATTGAGAACGGCAGCCACCTCCGCGAAATCCATCCCTTCCGCCGAAAAACGCACTTCCAAGAGAGCATCGGGGCTGACGCTGACGCCCACTTTTACCGGCGGCATGTTCCGCACCGGACGGCGGCGAAAGATCTCAGCGTAAAAAACCGTTGCCCTCTCGCTCAAGGCCGGCAACCCCTCCGCCAGGAAATCGTAGCTCGCCTCTTCTTCCGGCTGCACCAAACGGCCATCCTCCACGGCAAACCCGTAAGCGAAAAAGATTCCCTTGACCCGCTCTTCCGCCGCCGTATCGCGCAAAAGCTTTTTCCCATTATGTTCCCCGGGCGGCATTTCCCGGAGCGGATCATACTGCACCGCGCCATAACGAAAAAGCAGCCGCGCCTCAATCCCTTCCCGGTAGTAATCGAGATAAATCTCTGCCGCCAGAGGCAGCGCCTCATAGCGTGCCGAGAACGAAGGGGCGATCTCCACTTCGGCCACGTTTTTCACCACGGGCAGCACCGACGAAAAGAACGCTTCCACCTGATTCTTCCCCAACGTCAAGGCATCGGCTCCGTCAAAGCCCTCGGCCAGCCGCGCCAAATCATCGGCTTTTTCCGGCGGCACTCGGTAGATGACGGAGTCAAAGAGCGCCAAACGCCCCGCGGGATCAAGCAGCAGCAGCGGCGCTCCCTCCGTCAATGTCACCGTCCCCCCCTCACCCGCGTCTTCCAATCGCAGGCGGAGGGGCGGCAGGCCCTCTTCCACGCACACTTCCCGCGTTTCTTCTTCCCATGCCAGGGGAAAAACCTCGCCCGCCATGAGAGTGAGGAACGCGTCAAGGCGCGACGTGGTGAGATAAAACTGTTTTTTGGAAAAGCACCGCCCGGCATTGCTTACATCCCAGTACAAAAAACTCTGCTCATCCTGCCACGCCGTTTTTAAGAGCGCCCACAGCTTTTCCGAAAACCCCGGTGCAAAATGCAGCGCTTCGCGCGTCAGCGTAAATTGCTTGCCGAAGTGAACTTCTCGTCCGTTATCGAGGTTCGCCATCATTTCCGAAATATTCTGCACGACGTAGAGGCGTTCCCGCCCGATGCGAAATTCCAGCCAAGCGCGCAGGCGTCCGTAGATCGTTCCCATCCCCAAGGTAGGAAGCAGGCGAATCGGAGGCTCGCCCTCCCGGAGCGCCGCTTTTTCTGCAGCGAACAACTCTAAAAACCGCGTCCCCGCCGCTGTCTTACCCGTCTTTCGCTCCGTCTGCCGCAGACGCTTTTGCTGGAGTGCCTGCACCGCTTTCAAAAGCGCCGCGACATGCTTGCAGGCGTTCCGATACACTTGAGAAGCGGGGCAGGTACAGGTATATTCCCATACCCGGTCATCGGTACCCACTTCCGCCGTAACCTCGTAAACGGCGGAGCCCGAAACCTGCGCCCGATACACCGCAGTTTTTCCCCGGGGTTCCTCCGTGACTCGGCCCACCGCCCCCTGCTCATAATAGCGGCAGCCCTTCTCATAGGCCCGCTCTCCGGCCAGAGAACGAATGTCGATATTTTTCAGCAAGGCTGCCGCCCCCTTTTTTGTTCCATACACCCAAGGCCATGCCGCGGCCAACCCATTGTCCCCGCAGCATCAGGCCCTCGTTCTTTACAACGTACGCCGCTCATTTTTCCCCGTCCCGCCGCGGCCCCGTTGCCTCACCATTGGAAAAGAGCCCCGCGCCCCGACGCCCAGCGTCGGTCGATGGCTCCTCGCATCTTATTTTGTCCGGTTGCGTCCGTTTTCTGCCGCGCGTTCCTTCGCAAAATCGGCCTCGGCCATCTCTGCCCGTCCTGCTGTCCAACGATCCCAAAGATAAACCCCAAAGAGGCCGCACCTCAAAATCGCCGGTTCCTTCGAGCAAGCTTCTCTATTATGGCCTTACACGTTGAAACGGAAATAGGTCACGTCCCCGTCCTGCATGACGTACTCCTTGCCTTCGAGGCGCACCTTCCCTTTCTCCCGGGCCGCCGCCGTGCTGCCCGCCGCCACCAAATCATCGTAGGTCACGATCTCCGCTCGGATGAAGCCCCGCTCGATGTCCGAATGAATCTTTCCCGCGGCTTTCGGCGCCGTCGTCCCCCGGGTGATGGTCCAAGCCCGGCACTCATCCGGCCCCGCCGTGAGAAAGGTCATGAGGTTTAAGAGAGAAAAAGCTTTTTTTATGAGGCGATCCAGCCCCGACTCCGCAAGGCCGATGGCCGCGAGGAATTCCTTCGCTTCTTCGCCGCTGAGCTCGGCGATCTCGGCCTCTACCTTGGCCGAAATCGCCACCACTTCCGCTCCCTCCGCGGCCGCGTATTCCTTGACCCGCTGTACAAACGGATTCTCCTTCTCCGCCGTCGCCGCCTCATCCTCCGCCACATTGGCCACATAGAGGGTCGGCTTCATGGTGAGCAGCGTCAGCTCCCGAAGCAGCGCCGCTTCCTCCTCGGAGAAATCAAGCTGCCGCGCCGGACGCCCTTCGGACAGCGACGAAGCGACGCGCTCCAATAGCGACGCCTCCGCCTTCGCTTCCTTGCTGCCGCTCTTCATGGCGCGCAGGAGCTTCTCCCGACGCTTTTCTACCGTTTCCAAATCGGCGAGACACAGTTCCGTGGTAATGATCCCGATGTCCCGAATGGGGTCCACCGCCCCCTCCACATGAGTGATGTCCGCGTCCTCAAAGCAGCGCACCACATGGGCGATGGCGTCCACCTGCCGGATATGCTCCAAGAATTTATTCCCCAGCCCCTCGCCCTTCGACGCCCCCTTCACGAGGCCCGCGATGTCTACAAAGCGCACCGCCGCCGGAGTAGTTTTCTTCGACTGATACATCTCATGGAGCACGGCAAGACGCGCGTCCGGCACGTCCACCACCCCCACGTTCGGCTCAATGGTGCAGAAAGGATAATTCTCCGCCTGGGCCCCCGCCCGGGTGATAGCGTTAAACAACGTACTCTTTCCCACATTGGGCAACCCCACGATGCCCACTTCCAAATTGCTCAAGGCTCATTCCACCTTTTACGTTCATATATTGTTATTGTAGTGTATCGTTCCCGCTTTGACAAGGCGCGGGGGAAACCTCGTGGATCGTCCCCTGCCCGGCATCTAACCGATCGCCGGAGCGGCGCAGGCGCTTCCTGTTTGTTTCTGCCGCCTGCAACACCCCGCGGCCGTCGAAAACCGGGACGAATTTTTCCGAAGCGGTCTTGCCCTCCTGCACATAGCAGCGGGTGATCCCTAAGCGGAGAGCGTGTTCCACCACGGACTGGTATTCAAAGGTGGTGAGAGGGCGGTTGATTTCCGGGAACGCCGCCGCTCGATAAAGAGGCGTGTACTGATTCATGAGCGACAGCAGTACATCATCGCCAAATTCCTCCCACAGCCAATCGAGGATCGCCATGCTCTCATGACGCCGCCCCGGCAGCACTAAATGGCGCACCAACACCCCCGAGCGAAGGATGCCGCTCTCCGCTGTCACCGGCGCTCCCTTCGCCCGCACCATCGCCCGGATGGCCTCTTGCGCCCAGTGAAAGTACCCGGGGGCGGCGGCGTAGCGGATCGCGGATTCCTCCGATAGATATTTCAAGTCAGGCAGAAAGACGTCCACCGCATCGGCCAGCCGCTCCACCAAAGCCGCCTTCTCGTAGCCGCTGCTGTTCCAAACCACAGGCAAGCGAAGCCCCCGCTCCCGTGCATCCCGCAAGGCCGCCAATGTCTGCGGCGCGTAATGGGTAGGCGTCACCAAGTCCAGCGTCGCCGCCCCGCGCGCCTGCTGCTCCAAAAAAATATCCGCCAGCCGCGCCTCGCTGATTGCGATACCGCGTCCCTCGCTGCTGATTACGGAATTTTGGCAAAATACGCAGCGCAGGCTGCAATGGGCAAAGAACACCGTTCCCGCGCCCTTTGCCCCCGTCAGGCACGGCTCCTCCCAAGGGTGGATCTGTGCCAGTGCCACCTCAGCCTCCGCCCCCGCGCCGCAGTAGCCACGCTCCCCCGCCAAGCGGTCTGCACCGCAGTCCCGAGGACAGAGCCGGCAGGCGGAAAGGGACAGAATCTCATCCTCAGCCATAGAGATCCGGTCGCCGATCAGCGAAAACATTGATCTCCCGGCGAATCTTTTCCCGCACCGTCAGATCGCAGTCCGCCGTCAAAATGGTCTCCCCGTCCGCCGCCTCCGCCAATCGCTCGCCCCACGGATCGAGGATGACTGACCGCCCCGCCAGAGGTAAGCCATTAGCAAAAGCCCCGCTGCCGTTGGCCGCCGCCAAAAAAATCTGATTCTCGATAGCCCGGGCTTGGGTCAGGACGCGCCAGTGCATTTCCCGCACCGTCGGCCACTGCGCCGGAAGAAAGAGGACGCTGATATCTTCCCGGGCCAGACGCCGCACCAATTCGGGAAAGCGCAGATCGTAGCAGATGATCACAGCGCACCGCACCCCGTCCAGCGTAAATACCGTCACCTGCTCTCCCGGGGCAAACACCTGCCCCTCGCCCCCCGCCGAAAAGAGATGGGTCTTATCGTAGGAGGCGGTGAGATGTCCCTCTCGGTCGTAGACGAAGCAGCGGTTCGCCACACCCTCCGTCCCCGCCGCCGCCACCGAGCCGCCGACGATGTTCACCCCGTAGGCCGCTGCCAGAGCGCTCAAAGCCTCCTGCGCTGTCTGTCCCTCAGGATCCCCATATTGCTCCATCGGCCGGGGGAAAAAGCCGATGTCCCAAAGCTCCGGCAGGAGAACCACATCCGGCTTTTCTGCCGCCGCCTGCGCCATCATCCGCCGCAGGGACGCCAAATTTTCCTCCCGGCCGCCGATGACCACCGGCATCTGTAAAATCGTAATCTTCACATCAAAACGCCTCGCTCGCGAAATGTTCCCAACGGCAGACATCCGTCGGCTTCCCCTATCCCTCTGCCGCAATTTTTGCTATATCTTTTTGCCTTTTCGACACGGTTCCGCCTTTTTCCTGCCTAAAAGTCCCGCTGCTCCGGCAGCCAACACGTTGCCTTTTCCCCATCGCTATGATAGACTAAATCCGTCAAAATCCTTCTTCCCCCGCGCGGTCAAAAGCGCCGCTCCACGGCTGACTGCCGAAGGCAAACAGCTCGGCCGCAACACAGCGCGGCCCCATAGCCCCAATGCCCAGTACAGGAGGCGTCAGTATGTTAGAAGCAAAGACGAGCGGCGGCCTCGCCCGGCGTTACTTAACCCTGCTATCGCAAAAATATCCCTCCCCGGCGGCTGCCCGCACCCGAATCATTCAGTTGGAAAGCCGCCTCGTCCTCCCCAAAGGTGTGGAGCATTTCATGAGCGACCTTCACGGGGAATACGACACCTTCTTTCACATCCTGAACAACTGCTCCGGCGTCATCCGGGAGAAAGTGGACTACACCTTCGCCGCCTGTCTGACGGAAGAGGAAAAAGCCGAATTTTGCACCCTCATCTACTACCCCCGGGAAAAGATCGCGCAACAGGCGGCGAACCGGCAAGCGGACGGGGAATGGTACCGCCAAAACCTGTCCCGTCTCCTTGACCTCGCCCGGCTCATGGCCTGTAAATTCCCTCGGGAAAAGGTGGCCGCCTTCATTCCGCCCCGCTTTACCGGTCTCATCTTAGAATTGATGGCTACCCGGCCCGAAGCCGACACGGCGCAAAGCGACTACCACCGCCGCCTCTTGGATACCATCATCGACACCGGCAGCGCCGCCGACTTCATCACCGCTTTCACCGTCCTGATCAAGCGAATGGCCGTAGAACGGCTGCACATCGTCGGCGACTTTTTCGACCGCGGGCCGCGCCCCGACGCTATCTTAGACAAAATCCTCCACCATCCCCACCTCGACATCCAATGGGGCAATCATGACATTCTCTGGATGGGGGCCGCCTGCGGCAGCGACGCCTGCATCGCCAACGTCGTCCGCAACAGCCTGCGCTATCATAACACCGACGTCTTGGAAAAGGGCTACGGCATCAGCCTGCGTCCCCTGACCCTCTTCGCCGCTCATCAATACCCGACGGAAGATCCGGTGAAGGCCGCGGAACGCTTTATTTCCATCCTTATGTTTAAGGCAGAAGGTCAGATCATCCGGCGGCGCCCGGAATTTGACATGGGAGAGCGGGCCCTCTTGGGGCGCATCGACTATGAAAACGCCACCATCGCGATTGCAGGGAAAACGTATCCCCTCAATCAAACCCATTTTCCCACCATCGATCCCGCCGACCCCTACGCCCTCTCCGACGACGAAGACGCTATCTTAGCGGATCTTCGAACCTCCTTTTTAGAGAGCGAACCCCTGCGCCGCCACATCGACTTTCTCTATCGCCAAGGAAGCGTTTACACCTGCTGCAACAACAACCTCCTCTTTCACGCCTGTCTCCCCATGACAAAAGACGGCAGCTTCGCCCCCATTCCCTTAGGAGGCGAGTATGCAGCAGGACGCGCCGCCTTCGACCGGGCGGAAGAAATCGCCCGCCGCGCCTATCACGAGCACCGCGCCGAAGATTTAGACGCCATGTGGTACTTCTGGTGCGGACGCCTCTCCCCCTTTTCCGGGCGGGAATTTAAGACCTTCGAGCGCATGTTCATCGACGATGAAAGCACCTGGGAAGAACCGGACGATCCTTATTTCCAATATATTAACGATCCCACCGTCGGCGCCCGCATCTTAGAAGAATTTGACCTCGACCCGGAAACCGGCCACATCATCAACGGCCACGTCCCGGTGAAAAAAGGCGAAAACCCCGTCAAGGCGGGGGGCAAAGTCATCGTCATCGATGGCGGATTCTGCCACGCTTACCACAAAAAAACCGGGCTCTCGGGCTTCACCCTCATCTCCAATTCCCGCGGCCTCAGGCTATTAGCACATCAGGAAATCGCCGACGTGCGCACGGCGCTCCGGGAAAACCGGGACATCGAATCCGTCTCCGAAACATTGGAACTCCAATCCTTCCGCTCCACCGTGGGGGACACCGACGAAGGGAAGGTGCTCCGAGAAGAACTGGCCGATCTCCAGCTTCTTCTCGCTGCTTATCAACGAGGAGAATTTGTTCCACGTGAAACATCGGACGGTTAAATGCTCCCCGCTGGGAACACGGTGGCAGCACTATTCTTATCCACTGTTTATTCCCCGGTATCCCCGCTGCCCACGAAGGAAATGCCCCTTCATCCGCAAAATGCCGCCAGGCATTTTTGATAAACGCGGCCCTACGATGCCGCCCATCTTTCTCTACCTTGAAAGGAGTTTTGTCCATGCAGTATGAAATTCTTTACCGCGACGCGTTTCCCATCATCCGCTGCCGTCTGTCCCGAGGGGAGCAGATCAAAGCCGAATCCGACGCCATGATCGCCATGTCTCCTACCGTCGATATTGAAGGCAAGCGGGAAGGCAGCTTCTTAGGCGGCCTCGTCCGCAGCCTCGTCACCAGCGAGAGCTTCTTCTTCCAGTACCTCACCGCCGCCCGGGGCGACGGCGAAGTTCTCTTGGGCCATCCCATGCCGGGGGCCATCGAAAGCATTGACCTTGACGGCAGCCACGGCTTCATCATCCAAAAGGGCGGCTTCCTGGCCGCCGCCCCCTCCGTGGAGCTCGATACCAAAACCCAAAATTTCGCTAAAGGGCTCTTCTCCGGCGCCGGGTTCTTCCTGCTCCACGCCCACGGGCGCGGCCCCCTCTTCATCGCCAGCTACGGGGCCATGCACCCCATTGACCTCGCCTCCGGCGAAGAGATCGTCATCGACAACGGCCACCTCGTCGCCTGGCAGGACAACATGGACTACGACGTGCAGAAAAGCTCCAGCGGCTGGGTGTCCAGCCTGAAATCCGGAGAGGGCGTCGTCTGCCGCTTCAAAGGCCCCGGGCGCATCCTCATCCAAACCCGCAACCCCAACGCCTTCGGCTCCTGGCTCTCCACGATTATTCCCTCCAGCAACTGATACATCTAATACAACCGGCGCTGCCTGAAATTTTTGGCAGCGCCGCTTTCGTTGGCAAAAAAAGACTACCGCATGCGAATAAACGCCCAAAATACATCCCCATCAAACTATGCAGGAAAATCTTGCTCGTTATCGAAATTATGTTATGTAATGATTAGAAACTCTTGACCTATACTAAATTCTTATACGCAAGACACCCATTGAATCATTCATGACGAACTGAACCTTCAGGGGGAGAATTTATACATTCCCGATGATGCCGATTCGTGCTTTTTCAAGCGCCTCTCCTCCGGGCAGTCAAGGGATTGTTACGAATACACCTATTGAACGAACAAAACGAACACCAATGAAGTGCCCTATAATTCGCACAAATGAATGTCTGGCATAATACCATATACTTTGGAGGTCACACCGTGGCGGATAAAACTTCAATATATATGAAGAAAAACAGCCCATACAGTGCTGTTATGACACGAGAACAATTTTTGTTTCACGAAATGCGTACCACGGCGAAATTGATTGCCTCCGGGCTGAACAAGGAAGAGACGGCAGAGCGTATTGTCTCAGACAACCTTTTCCAATACCCCACGGAAAAATCCCTTCGCAAAATGGCTCTCGCCTGCATTCGCCGTTTGGAAGCACTATCCGATACGACGCTGATAGCCGCCATAGCAAACGAGGCAAGCGATGTGGCAAAGCAAATCTGTCTCTATGCCATGATGCGCCAATATCGGTTAGTGTGGGATTTCATGCTCACGGTTATCGGTGAGAAATACCGTAATTTAGAAAGTTCCTTTGGCAAGGTGGATTTAAATATGTTTTTTTTGCGGCTTGCCGAACAGGACGATTGGGTAGCAACATGGAGCGACTCAACGATTACCAAACTAAGACAGGTGTTGACCAAGACGCTGGTGGAGAATGAATATCTGGACAGCACCAAAGCAGAAAGACTGAACCCCGTGCTGATTAGCCCTATTTTGGAAAATGCCATTCGGGAAGCGGGGCAGGAGATTGCTCTTCCGGCATTCAACTGTCTTATATGAGGTGATTTTGACATGAGTAGCATAAATGAGCGTCTTGATTCCTTGCGAGGTCTGATACAAAGCCAAGAATTTCTCGAAGGAAAGGGACTTTCCAACGAAGTCAACATACGAATTTTTTGCTATGACCCCAAGGATGAGATGACCGTCCGCCACTTCACGGAAAGGATCGCCGCCGATGCCAATCTTGGCTGTCGCATAATAGAATACAATCTTTACAAAGTGTTTCTTACCATTTGCGATGACAAACGCATCACTGACAAAATCTCTGGTCTCGAAGATAAAAAAGGAAATAAATTTATCTTAAGTCACATGGCGCGAATAGCAAACAATATTGCCTTCATCGAAAAAATGAAGTACGAACCGCAAAGGCGCGGTGATGTAATTCTCGTCACGGGTGTCGGCGAGGCATTTCCCTTTATCAGGGTTCACTCCCTCCTCGATGCCATGCAACCTCATTTTTCCGATGTGCCGATACTCGTTATGTATCCGGGAACTTTCGACGGAAGGTATGTAAAACTATTCAATAAGTTAACGCCCAATCCGTATTATCGAGCGTTTAATGTAGTGTGAGGAGCAATATCATGATTATCAAAAATATGTTTGCCGAGGACATTGACCGCAAAATCAACGGCGTGGTCAAGGTTGATCAGGACGAGAGTACTGTACTTCTTCAGGAGCTTGACGAGTATGTCATCACCCGTGAACTTAAAAAGCACTTCATCACATTCTTTAACAACTACGGCGAGTCTTTTCGAGAGAACACGGCGGATATCGGCGTTTGGATTTCCGGCTTCTTCGGCAGCGGTAAATCTCACTTTCTCAAAATGCTCTCCTATCTTTTGGAGAACAAAGAAGTGCAGGGTGTAAAAACCGTGGAGCGTTTCCGTAAAAAATTTGAGGACGATGCCGCTACCTTTATGATGGTTGATAACGCTACTAAAGGCAGCACAGATACCATTCTTTTCAACATCGACATCCAAGGCTTCAGCAATAAGGACAAAACGGCAGTCCTGCGGGTATTTGCCAAGATGTTTTACAATTACCTCGGTTTTTACGGCGAAGAGTTGAAGGTTGCCAAACTGGAACAGTTCATCGAGAAAAAAGGCAAGACCGAGGAATTTCGCCGGGTATTCGAGGAAAAGCACGATGATCCTTGGCTCTCTTCACGTGATTCCTTCGCCTTTTTCGAGGATGATGTGGTAGGTACGCTCATGGAAACTGTCGGCATGAGCGAAAGTGCCGCCAAAAACTGGTTCAACGGCACGGAGACGGTGGAGATTTCCATTGCCAAACTCGTCTCCGAAATCAAGGAATATGTGGATGCCAAGCCGCAGGATTTTCGTTTGCTGTTCATGATTGACGAGGTCGGGCAGTATGTGGGCGGCGATACGAATCTGCTCCTTAACTTGCAATCCTTGGTGGAAACCATCGGCAGCGAGTGCAAAGGCAAGGTGTGGGTAGTCTGCACCGGGCAGGAAGCTATCGACGAGGTCATCAAGGCGCGGGAAAATGAATTCTCCCGTATCCAAGCGCGATTTAAGACCCGTCTTTCCCTGTCATCGGCTTCCGCAGACGAGGTGATTCAGAAGCGTATTTTGAAAAAAACGCCGGATGCCGAACATGAACTCACATCCCTTTATAATGATAACGATTCTGTCCTTCGCAATCTTTTCAGCTTCACGGACGCAGTAGGCGACATCAAAGGTTATAACGGTGCGACGGAATTTGTTCGTAACTTCCCCTTTGTCCCCTATCAGTTTATCCTCATGCAGAAGGTCTTTGCCGAAATCAGAAAACACGGCAACTCCGGCAAGCATCTCTCCGGCGGCGAACGCTCCATGCTAAGTGGCTTTCAGGAGGCGGCGCAAAAAATTGAGGACAAAAACGAGTATACCCTTGCGCCCTTCTATCTTTTCTACGACACCGTGCATACCTTCCTCGATAGTTCCATTCGTCGGGTCATCGAACGCGCCGAGCGGGCCGCCGATGCCGGGAACGGTCTCGAAGTGCAGGATGTGGCAGTTTTGAAGCTCCTGTATCTCGTGCGCTATGTGGACGATGTAAAAGCCAATCTCGATAATATCGTGATTCTCATGGCGGACAAAATCAGCTTGGATAAGATTTCCATGCGTGAAACTGTGGGAGCATCTCTGGAGCGGCTACTCACGCAGAACTACATCGGACGTGCCGGAGAAGTGTACAACTTCCTCACCGATGAGGAGCAGGATATCCAACGGGATATTTATCGCAATACGGCGGTGGATACCGCTGCCGTGGTGTCGGGAATCGGCGGCATGATTTTTAACGATATTTATACCGCCAAGAAATATCGCTATGAAGGCAAATACGATTTCCCCGTTGACACCATGGTGGATACGACTGCCGTGGGCGCAGCCACAGGCGGCATGAAACTCCAAATCCTCACCGTGGCCACAGATCCCATCGACAAATCCGACCTTCGTCTGACGGGAGAATCTTCCGGGCGGGCTTTGGTGGTTCTCGCCGATACCCCCTACTATCAGTCCCTCGAAAACGCTATGAAGGTGGACAAGTATGTAAAGCAGAAAAATGTCACCCAGCTTCCCCAATCGGTACAGACCATCATCCGCAGCCATCAGGAAGAAGCGCGAAAGTACCGGCAGACTGCCAAGACGGAACTTATCCGCGCCATCGAAACCGCCGAATTTTATGTGGATGGTGAACATCTCGCTATCAAAAATGGCGATGCGAAAAGCAAAATCGATCAGGCATTGGAGTATCTCGTAACCCATGTCTATAGCGACCTGAATCTCATCCGCAAGAATGCAAACAGCGAAGCGGATATCCCCGCTGTACTCCTTGGTGCGGAGCAGAGCCTTTTCGGCACGGGTGCAAACGGCGAGGCTGCCATTAAGGTTGAAGAGTATCTGGAGATACAGCACGCCAAAAAACTCAAAACATCAATGGCAGACATCCAGGGCCGCTATAAAGGAATCCCCTACGGTTGGAAGGAACTGGACATCGCTTGTGTTGTGGCGCAGCTGATACACGACCAAAAAGTTACCGTGAAATACGGCGGCGCGACCATTCAGCCGAGTGATCCCCGCCTCCCCAATATGCTTCATAAAAAGAGTGAAATCGGAAATACCATCATCTCCAAGCGGCAAGCGGTGTCGATGCAAAAAATCCGTGAGGTGCGGGAGTTCCTGCGGGATTACTTCGATGAAATGGATGTGCCGGAGGATGAGGACGGGTTGCTTCGCTACATTGTGGAAAAGTTCGAGAGCGAAAAATCTCGCTATGAGAATCTGCTCTCTCGTTATGCCGAACATAAATACCCTGACGAAGCCTTGGTGGTATCGGCGATAGCCGCCATGAAGGATGTTTTATCCAACAGCAAGGACAATACGGCACTCATTGACTGCGTCATCAAAAAGCAGGATGATGTTTATGATTTGAAAGGAAAAATGCAAAATGTGGAGGCGTTTTTCAAGAACCAAAAGGCTCTTTTTGACGAGGCGGTAAAATACGAAAACGACCTGCGGAATGACCTTGAGCATATCGCCAAAGATGCGGATGCCAAAAAGGCTTTGGATACCATTCGTGCTATTACGCTCATCCCCCACAGTGGCAGTTTCAATTATGGCCGACTCCCCGAACTCAACGGTCTCATGGCTACGGTGCATGAGAAACACGATGCCATGCTGGAGGCCAAACGGCAGGAACTCTTGAAAATTGTCGAAGACTGCCTTGAAGAAATCCGTTCCAAAGCCAAGGATGATGCAAAAGCCAAGAGCATCGTGTTAAAGGATGAGGAATACTTCGCCAATAAGAAAGCCGATATCGAGAGACTCCGGGGAATTACCCTGATGGACGGGCAAATCCCCTCTATGTGGCGGCAGAAAGACGATGCCATAGCCAAGATTGACGAACTCTACAAACAAGCGGAAAATGTGCCGGAGGCTGTACGGGATACTCCTGCCACAGAATCGCCCAAGCCGAAGAAAAACATCAAGCCCGTGTATCGCCTGTCCATGTTTCCAAAACGAGTGGTGGAAACGGATGCCGACATCGAGGCTTATCTTGAGCATGTCAGGAAGCGGATGAAAACCATGCTCAAAGACTGTGACGGCATACAATTGGATTGATATGCCAGTACCTTTGTGGTTTAACGATTATGCGTTGTTTTACGGATTAAATCACTGGCAGCGTATTAAAATACAATAGAATATTCATAAGGAGATTCAGGATGTATTATAGCATATTAATTACATATGCCGAGCAAGCAACAAAAGATAAAGCTACCGCTAAACCTGTAGTTCGGCTTGATGATGAAAACTTAGATTACATTTCCGAGAAAATTATTAAGCCTTACTTAAAAGGGCTTGATTTTATTGTAGATGGTTTCATTTTAAACAAATCCAAAATCACTCGGCTTAAAATTGTAGAATCAGAAAAAAGCATTAAGGAACTAAAAAAATACAAACAACGCAGTTTATCTCCAAATACCATATATATATTTTCAAATAATGACATAATAAATAACGATGAGCTTGTTAAAGATATTACCGACGAAATCATTTCTAACATGGACAATCAAGTAACTATTCCTAAGGCAGACGGGGTGATTGATATGCAGAAAGTATTCATTGTACATGGGCGAAATGAAGTTGTCAAAATTGATGTAGCACGTTTTTTGGAACAAATGGGGATTTCTCCCATTATTTTGCATGAACAGGCAAGTCAAGGTAAAACCATAATCGAGAAAATAGAGGAGTATTCTAATGTCGGTTATGGAATAGTGTTGTATACCCCGTGCGACAAAGGTGGATTAGCAGACTGTGAATATAGTAAATTAAAACCTCGCGCAAGACAAAACGTTGTATTTGAACATGGGTATTTGATTGGAAAATTGGGTCGCAATAGAGTATGTGCATTGATGAAGGATGACGTTGAATCTCCTAACGATATAAGCGGCATATTATACATAAAATATCAAAACAATAATGATGCTTGGAAGTTGGAATTAGCAAAGGAACTAAAACAGGCTGGCTATAATATTGACCTTAACAAGTTATGTTAGTGGACAATACAGGGTAACATAGAAAGCATGGCACACTCTCCACACTTTGCAAAAAGTAGATTATCAAGTGCATATTCTCGAAACTTGAGGAGATAGATTGAGATGTGAAGGAGAACACAATGAACAAGAATGCGATAAAGAAATATGCAATATGGGCAAGGCGGGAGCTTATTGACCGTGTGTCCAAGAAGGCTCTGCGCTATGGCATCACGCCGGACGGCAAAGCTGACCCGAAAGCGGACTCCGTAAACGGTGAACTGCTCTCCGACACCGAGAAGAAACAGCGTTCTGCCCTCATCAAAAAAATCGCCGCTCATGGCTACGAGCAGACCATGAAGGAAGTGGCCTATACTTGGTTCAATCGCTTTGCCGCTCTCCGCTTTATGGAAGTGAACGGCTATCTCCCCTCCCATGTGCGGGTATTCACCAACGATGCCGGAGAGTTCAAGCCGCAGATTCTCGCCG